>Ga0209612_1000069_pt1 | contig 110042 bp, 100 predicted proteins | sample BioC12SIPDNA_FD_185746 | JGI IMG/M metagenome (GOLD analysis project Ga0209612, IMG submission 185746) | Anaerobic biogas reactor microbial communites from Washington, USA - Biogas_R1_B C12 SIP DNA (SPAdes) (version 2) | ecosystem: Engineered > Bioreactor > Anaerobic > Unclassified | place...
TCTGCGCACCACCGTCTTCGACCACGTACAGCGCATGCCGGTCGCGTTCTTCACCCGCACCCGCACCGGAGCGCTGGTGTCCCGGCTCAACAACGACGTCATCGGTGCGCAACGGGCCTTCAGCGACACCCTGTCGGGTGTCGCCGGGAACGTCGTGACCCTCGTGATCACCGTCGTCGTGATGATCGGGATCTCGTGGCAGATCACCGCGTTGGCCCTGTTGCTCCTGCCGATCTTCGTGATTCCCGCCCGTCGGATGGGCACCCGCATGGCCCAGCTCAGCCGTGAAGCGGCGAACCACAATTCGGTGATGAACACGCAGATGACCGAACGGTTCTCCGCGCCCGGCGCGACCCTGGTGAAGCTGTTCGGCCGCCCGGCCCGCGAGTCCGCGGAGTTCGCGGTGCGCGCGAAGCGGGTCCGCGACATCGGGGTGCGCACCGCGATGGCGCAGACGGTGTTCGTCACCGCCCTGACCCTGGTGTCCGCGCTCGCTCTGGCACTGGTGTACGGCCTCGGCGGCTTCTACGCACTGCGCGGCGCCCTGGACGCCGGCTCGGTCGTGGCGATGGCGATGCTGCTCACCCGCCTGTATTCACCGCTGACCGCGCTCGCCAGCGCCCGCATGGACATCATGAGCGCGATGGTCAGCTTCGAGCGGGTCTTCGAGATCCTCGACCTGCAGCCGCTGATCCGCCAGTCCCCCGACGCCCGCGACGTGCCCGACGGCCCGGTGTCGGTCGAGTTCCGGGCGGTGAACTTCGCGTATCCGTCGGCGGAGAAGGTCTCGCTGGCGTCGCTCGAGGAGGTCGCCGTGCTCGACACCCGCGGCGGGGAGGACGTCCTGCACGACGTGTCGTTCACGGTCGCACCCGGCCGGATGGTTGCGCTGGTCGGCTCGTCCGGTGCGGGCAAATCGACCATTGCGCAGCTGATTCCGAGGCTCTACGACGTGGACTCCGGGGCGGTGCTGCTCGCCGGAACGAATGTGCGCGAGTTGACGACCGATTCGCTCCGCGCCACCGTCGGACTCGTCACCCAGGACGGTCACCTCTTCCACGACACGGTCCGCGCGAATCTGCTGCTCGCCCGGCCCGAGGCACACGACGACGAGGTCTGGGACGCATTGCGGCGGGCACGGCTCGACGAGCTGATCATCGGGTTGCCGAACGGACTCGACACGGTGGTCGGCGAACGCGGCTACCGGCTCTCCGGCGGAGAGCGTCAGCGCCTGACGATCGCGCGTCTGCTCCTGGCCCACCCGCGGGTGGTGATCCTCGACGAGGCCACCGCCCATCTGGATTCGACGTCGGAGGCCGCGGTGCAGGAAGCGCTCACGGAGGCCCTCACGGGCCGGACGTCGGTGGTCATCGCCCACCGGCTCTCGACGGTCCGCGCCGCCGACGAGATCCTCGTCGTCGAGGCCGGGCGGATCGTCGAGCGCGGTCGACACCGCGATCTGCTCGACGCCGGGGGTCGGTACGCCGAGTTGTATCGCACGCAGTTCTCCGATTCCGGACCGGATCCGTCCTCGATGGCACGCACGCTGGACGCATGACCGGTCACCGCCGACACCCCGGCGGGGGTGTCGCGGTGAGCGTTCAGTCCCGGTAGCCTCCGCGACCGCCGCGATCGTTGCCGTACTCGCGACGCCCACCGCGGTCGCGGCCACCGTGATCACGCTTGCCGTGGTCGCGGCGGTCGCCGCCCCGGCGGTCACCGCGGAACTCGCGACGGTCACCGCCGCGGTACGAGCCGGGCCGACCCACCGGCGCGCCGGTGTCGGGCTGCAACTGGATCAGCACACCGGAGATCCGCGTGGCCCGAAGGGCCTCGAGGGTTTCCTGCGGCAGTGCCTTCGGGAGTTCGACGAGGCTGTGGTCGGCGCGGATGCTGATGTGCCCGAAGTCGCTGCGGCGCAGGCCGCCCTCGTTCGCGATGGCACCGACGATCGCACCGGGCTGCACGCGGTGCCGCTTGCCGACGGCGATCCGGTAGGTCGCCATCTCCTGCCCGTCACGACCGAACTTCGGTCCGTCGTCGAACCGGCGCGGCGGCCGTTCACGCTGCTCACGGTCGCGGCGCGGCGGGGCGATCGGCTCCGGCTCCGCCTCCATGAGGAACGACTCACCGTCACGGGACAGGACGGCGAGCGCGGCGGCGATGTCGGCGAGCGGCACGTCGTGTTCGCGTTCGTAGTCCTCGATGAACGTCCGGAACAGCTGCAGGTGATCGGACGTGAGCGCCTCGGTGATCGAGTCGTTGAACTTCGCGACGCGCTGCGCGTTGACGTCCTCGACGGTCGGGAGCTGGATCTCGGCGAGGGGCTGGCGGGTGGCCCGCTCGATCGCCTTGAGCAGGTGCCGCTCGCGGGGGGCGACGAACAGGAGGGCGTCGCCGCTGCGGCCGGCACGACCGGTGCGGCCGATGCGGTGCACGTACGACTCGGTGTCGTGCGGGATGTCGTAGTTGACGACGTGGCTGATGCGGTCGACGTCGAGACCGCGGGCCGCGACATCGGTCGCGACGAGGATGTCGAGGGCGCCGGACTTGAGCTGCCCGATGGTCCGTTCACGCTGGGCCTGCACGATGTCGCCGTTGATCGCGGCCGCGGAGAACCCGCGGGCGCGCAGTTTCTCGGCGAGGTCCTCGGTCGCCTGCTTCGTGCGCACGAAGATGATCATCGCCTCGAAGGACTCGACCTCGAGGATCCGGGTGAGCGCGTCGAGTTTGCGTTGGTGCGAGACGAGCACCCAGCGCTGGGTGATGTTCGACGACGTGGTCGTCTTCGACTTGACGGTGATTTCCTGCGGGTCGTTCAGGTACTGCTTCGACAACCGGCGGATCGCCCCGGGCATCGTCGCGGAGAACAACGCGACCTGCTTGGTGTCGGGGGTGTCGGCGAGAATCCGCTCGACGTCCTCCTGGAACCCCATCGTGAGCATCTCGTCGGCCTCGTCGAGGACGAGGAACTCGAGCTCGGAGATGTCGAGGGTGCCCTTGGTGAGGTGATCGATCACACGCCCGGGGGTGCCGACGATGACCTGGGCTCCGCGCCGCAGCCCCGACAGCTGCACACCGTAGGCCTGACCACCGTAGATGGGCAGCACGTGCAGGCCGGGAATGTGCGCGGAGTACTTACCGAAAGCCTCCGCGACCTGCAGCGCGAGCTCGCGCGTGGGTGCCAGGACCAGCGCCTGGGGCCGCTTCTTCGAGGTGTCGATCCGGGACAGGATCGGCACCGCGAAGGCTGCGGTCTTGCCCGTGCCGGTCTGAGCGAGACCGACGACGTCCCGACCTTCCAGCAGCGGCGGGATGGTCGCCGCCTGGATCGGCGACGGGGACTCGTATCCCACGTCCGAAAGAGCCTGGAGCACACGCTCGTCGATGTCGAGATCGGCAAACGTCAGGGATGCTTGGTCCGCGTCGGGGGTGTCTTCGATTTCACTCATTTGACCAGCAGTTTATCGGATGGCGAGACCGCGCCGCGCCGAACCCGTGCCCGAGTGCGCGAGAACACGCGCGGCGGTGCCGCCGACGGAGGCCACGAAGACGTCCGGGAACGGCGCATACTGGGCACATGCGGTACGCGGATCGGCCCGAGGCCGGACGCCGACTCGCCCGGGCCCTGGCCCACCTGCGCGACACCGACCCGGTGATCGTGGCGCTGCCCCGCGGCGGGATTCCCGTCGCCCGCGAGGTCGCCGACGCCCTCGACGCACCCCTCGACGTGCTGATCGTCCGCAAACTCGGGGTGCCCTGGCACCCGGAGGTCGCGATGGGCGCGATCGCCGAGGACGGCTTCCGCGTGCTCAACGACGACGTCCTCCGCAGCACCGGGGTCCGGGCCGGGAGCGTCGCCCGGGTCGAGGCGGCCGAACGCGCGGAGTTGGCGCGCCGCATCGCCCTGCTGCGCGGTGACCGACAGCGGATCCCCCTCACCGGCCGCACGACGGTGATCGTCGACGACGGCGTCGCCACCGGGGCCACCGCGGAGGTGGCCTGTCGCGCGGCACGGGCGGCCGGCGCCGCACGCATCGTCCTCGCGGTCCCGGTCGCGTCGCCGGGTTCGGTGCGGCGACTGTCGCGGGTGACCGACGAGGTGGTGTGCCCGTGGACGTCGGATGCGCTCGACAGCGTCGGCGCCGCGTACCGGGATTTCCACCAACTCGGCGACGACGAGTCCGCGCGACTGCTGGACGGTTGATCGGCCGCACCGGCCCGTCACACGGCCCACTTCGGGTATCTTGTGCTACCCACGGGTAGCTTTCGTGGCGCGGATCACGCACACTGAACACGCGAAAACACACATTCCCGACAACTCGGGTGGTGCGAAATCGGTCCAGACGTGATGCAATGCACATCGACCGGACGAAAAGATGGAGGGGTCACAGTGAGTGAGATTGCCGTCCCGCAGTCGTTCTCTATTCCCGAGGACGCATCGATGGCAGATTCGGTGTTCCGGCACGAACAGGAATCACCCGATCTCGTACCGTTCGAACGACTCGTCGACGGCACGTGGGTGCAGGTCACCGCTCGCCAGTTCGCCGCTGACGTGCGAGCGGTCGCCAAGGGGCTGATCGCCTCGGGCATCGAGTTCGGCGACCGGGTCGCCATCCTGTCCGGAACCCGCTACGAGTGGGTTCTGCTCGACTACGCGATCTGGACGGCCGGTGGCTGCACCGTCGCGATCTACGAGACCTCCTCCGCCGACCAGGCGCAGTGGATCCTCGAGGACTCGGCGACATCGCTGCTCATCGTCGAGACCGGCACGCACGCGCAGACCGTCAAGGCCGTCGCCGAGGCGGCACCCGCCCTGCGCGAGGTGCTGCAGATCGAGGCGGCGCAGGGAGCCAAGGGCGCCGTCGACGAACTCGTCGCGCGGGGTGCCGCGATCACCGACGCGCAGGTCGAGGAGCGCCGCAAGCAGGTTCGCGCCGACTCCGCCGCCACGTTGATCTACACCTCCGGGACCACCGGTCGCCCCAAGGGCGTGCAGCTGACCCACGGCAACTTCTACGGCGAGTCCGCGGCCAACCGCGCCGCGATGCCCGACGCGATGGTGCCGGGCAAGCGCACCCTGATGTTCCTGCCGATGGCCCACGTCTTCGCCCGCGCGATCTCGTTCAGCGCCTTCGACTCGAAGGTGACCGTCGCGCACACGTCCGACATCTCGACGCTGCTCGACCAGTTCGCCGCGTTCAAGCCGAACTTCATCCTCTCGGTTCCGCGCGTGTTCGAGAAGGTGTACAACTCGGCCAAGCAGAAGGCGTACGACGGCGGCAAGGGCTCGATCTTCGACAAGGCCGCAGCCACCGCCATCGCCTACAGCGAGGCGATCGAGAACGGCGGTCCGGGGCTCGGGTTGAAGCTCAAGCACGCCGTGTTCGACAAGCTGGTGTACGGCAAGCTGCGCGCGGCACTCGGCGGCGAGTGCGAGCGCGCGGTCTCCGGCGGCGCTCCGCTCGGCGCGCGCCTCGGCCACTTCTTCCGCGGCGTGGGCATCCCGGTGTACGAGGGCTACGGCCTGACCGAGACGAGCGCGGCGATCACCGTCAACACCGTCTCGCACCAGCGTGTCGGATCGGTGGGGCGCCCGCTGTCCGGCAGCGCCGCGAAGATCGCCGAGGACGGTGAGCTCCTGCTCAAGGGTCCCCAGGTGTTCACCGGCTACTGGCACAACGAGGCCGCGACCGCCGACTCGATCCGCGACGGCTGGTTCCACACGGGCGATCTGGGGCGGATCGACGAGGACGGCTACGTCTACATCACCGGCCGCAAGAAGGAGATCATCGTCACCGCCGGCGGCAAGAACGTCGCACCGGCCGTGCTCGAGGACGCCCTGCGCGCGCATCCGCTGATCAGCCAGGTCCTCGTCGTCGGCGACGCGAAGCCGTTCATCGGTGCACTGCTCACCCTCGACCCGGAGACCCTGCCCGGTTGGCTGGAGCGGCACGGTCTGCCCGCCGGCACGCCCATCTCCGAGCTGCTCAAGAACCCGGATCTGATCGCCGAGATCGACGAGGCCGTCGCCGACACGAACACCAAGGTGTCGAAGGCCGAGGCGATCAAGAAGTACCGCATCCTCGAGACCGACTTCACGATCGAGACGGGTGAGCTGACGCCGACGCTCAAGCTCAAGCGCAACGTCATCCACGAGAAGCACGGCGCGGAGATCGCCGCGATCTACTCCTGACCGCACGTTCCGCGCTCGGCACGCGGAACGCGCTCAGCGCCCCGGCCCGGTACCGACCGGACCGGGGCGCGTCGCGTCGCGTCGAGGACGAATGCGGCGACGTCGTCGGTGACCACGCGGTGCACGGGTTCGTGCAGCAGGTCGTGACCCGCGTCGGCGTACTCGCGCCACCGCACGGTCCGGATCGCCGACGCCCAGTCGCGCACCGAGTCGACGGGCGCGAGCCGGTCGTCGACACCGTGCACCGCCAGCACCGGGAGGCGCAGTTCCGCGAGTGCCTCCGCCGTCGCGGCCACCGCCGCCGTGCGGGGTGTACCGCACAGCACCGCGGCGGCGAACCGGTCCGCGTCGCCGTCACACAGCAAGCGCAGCACCGACGCCGCACCCAACGAGTGCCCCATCACGACCGACGGAAGACCGTCGGTCTCGGCGATCCCCGCCAGCAACGCCAGGTCTGCGGCGTGCGCGGCGACGTCCCCCGCCGCGTCCGGCTCCCCCTCGGACAGGCCGTGCCCGGCCAGATCCAGCCCCCACAGCGCGATGCCGTGGCCGGCGAGCCGGTGCGCGAAACGGTGGTAGTTGCCGGTGTGCTGCCGGATGCCGTGCGCGAACACGAGTGCGGCGACGGCACCGTCGACGGGCCGGTGACGGTAGTGGAGGCGGCCGGTGGTACCGGCGAGGAACGGCACGGCACCGATTGTCCCGCACCGTCCCGCGGCCGTCACCAGCAGTGGCCCTCCCCGCGGTAGGTGGGGACGGCGGTGCGGGTGCCGTCGTCGGAGACGATGTGCACGTGTGCGAACCGTTCGCACAGTTCACCGGCCTTCGCGTGCCGGAACCACACCCGCGAACCGATCGTGATGTCGGCGGCGGCGCGACCACCCACCGGGGTCTGGACCTCGCCGGCACCCTCGTTGCGCAGCAGACGGAGTCCGCTCGGGCGCACCGGTGTCGGCACCCGCGACGCACCCGCCGGACCCGAGGCGATGTAGCCGCCGCCGAACAGCGTCGCGATCGCCGGAGTGGGTCGGCGCACCGCGGACAGGGCGAAGAACAGCGACGGGTTCGGGGTGAACGACCGGTAGTGGTCGAACAGGGTGGGCACGTACAGACCCGACCCCGCGGTGACCTCGGTGACCACCGGATCGGCGGAACTGACCTCCAGGGAGCCGGTTCCGCCGCTGTTGACGATCTCGAGCACACCCACCTCGGCCCGAACCGCCGCGACCACCGCGGAACGACGCGCGGCCAACTCCCGCGCGGAAGCCCTCTTGACCCACCGCACCGGCATCGACGAGTCCGGCAGTCCGGCGATCTGCGCCTCGTAGAACATGACCCCGACGACATCGAACCCGGCCGCGACGGCACGGCGGGCGAGCGAGGCGACCTCGTCGGGGGTCCGCAGCGGGGAGCGCCGGACACCGAGGTGCACCGGCCCGACGCGCAGGGACGCGTCGACGTCGAGACACACTCGGGGACGGACCTTCTCGGTTCCCGCCGCCGAGCGGATCACGTCGAGGTGGGCGGGGGAATCGATCATCAGGGTGATTGCGGCGAGCGCGTCGGGACGCTGCGCGAGGTCGGCGAGGGCTCCGCGATCGGCGGTCGGGTAGCCCAGCAGGATGTCGCGGGCACCCCGGTCGACGAGCCAGAGTGCTTCGCGCAGCGAGTACGCCATGATGCCGCGGAACCCACCGCGACCGGTGAGTTCGGCGCCGAGCACCTCCTCGAGCACGGCACGGCAGCGGACCGACTTGCTCGCCACCCGGATCGGGGTGCCCGCGGCACGGCGGACGAGATCGGCGGCGTTGCGGCGGAGTGTCGCGAGGTCCAGTGCGGCGAAAGGAGGATCGAGTTCGGCGGTCGCGGCGTCGAGCCGGTCGAGCGCGGTGGTCGATGTGGGGTCTGTGATGGTCACGGTGGGGTCCCGATCTGACGACGGAGAATGGGTCGATGGGGTGGGATCACTCGATTTCGGCGGCGCGCGCGGCGATGACGCCGGCCATGTCGTCGAGTTCGCTGACGATCGCGTCGCTGTCGCGGTCGACGAGCCAGCGCAACGCGAAGCCGTCGAGCAGGGCGAGGGCGATCCGTGCGATGGACTCGAGCGGTTCGGTCCACGTCGTGCCGGTGCAGTCGGCGCACGCCGCCAGGAACTTCTGGGCCTGCACATCCATCGCCCGGTACTGGTGTGCCGCGATGTCGCCGCCGAGCGGCGCACCCGCGCACCGGTGCCGCAGCGAGTAGGTGGTGATCTCGTAGGTGAGCAGCTGTCGTCCGGCGGTGGCCTCGATCGTCGGCCACGCGGCGCTGATCCCCGCGTACAGCAGCTGACGCAGACCGCGGAGTCCCTGCGGGTAGGTGCCGCCGAAGGAGGTGTCGAAAGCGGCGCGCATCGCGTCGGCGATCTCTTCGATGAGGTGTTGAGCCATCGCGACGACAAGGGCTTCCTTACTGTCGAAACAGTAGTGCACCACCCCGAGGGACACACCGGCCCTCTCGGCGACGGCGCGGACGGTCACCGCTCCCACACCACCGTGTTCGGCAAGTTCGAGTGCGGATTCGACGAGCTGGGTTCGACGTTCGTCCGCGGGCAACCGGTTCGACATGCCCCGATGGTAGAGGCAGACCGGATCCCGCACGGCCCATTGACCTGGACGCTCGTCCAAGTCATCATGAATGACCATGGCGACCTGGCGCAACTGGGCACGAACCGAATCGGCGAGCCCTCAGCGATTCGAAACCCCCGCGGACACAGCCGAGCTGGCCGACGTCGTGCAGCGGTCCACCGCGGCGGGACGTCGCATCAAGGCGGCCGGCGCGGGTCATTCGTTCACCGGCGTCGCCGTCACCGACGGGACGTTGCTGTCCCTGGACCGGATGAGCGGGATCGTCGCCGTGGAGCCGACCGCCACGGGCGCGCGCGTCACCGTCCGGGCCGGAACCCGCTTGCACGAACTCAACGAGCAGCTGTGGATGCACGGGCTGGCGCTCGCGAACCTCGGCGACATCGACGTCCAGTCCGTGGCCGGCGCGATCTCCACCGGAACGCACGGCACCGGCGCCGGATTCGCGGGCCTCGCCGCCCAGGTGTGCGCGACGACGGTGGTCCTCGCCGACGGCTCGATCGTCGAGTGCTCCCCCGACCACGAACCCGACCTGTTCGAGGCGTCGCGGCTCGGGCTCGGCGCCGTCGGAGTGCTCGCGACCGTCACGGTCGACTGTGTGCCCGCGTTCCGGCTGCGCGCCGAGGAGCGCCCCGGATCGCTGCGCGGCACCCTCGCGGCACTCGACGGCCTGGTCGGCGCCGACCACTTCGAGTTCTACTGGTTTCCGCACACCGACGGGGTGCTCACCAAACACAACACGCGGCTGCCCGGAAGCACCCCCGTCGAGCCGGTCGGCCGGGCCCGAGGATTCGTCGAGGACGAAGTGCTCTCGAACGGGATCTTCGGGGCGTTCCAGTATCTCGGCACGGCCGCACCCGCGGCGATCCCCCGTCTGAACGCGGTGTCGTCTCGGGCACTGTCGCCGCGGACCTTCGTCGACCGCAGCTACCGGGTGTTCGCGTCACCGCGCCGGGTGCGGTTCCGGGAGATGGAGTACGCGATCCCGGTGGCAGCCCTACCCGAGGCACTCGGCGACATCGACCGATGGGTCCGCGGCACGGGCGCGACCGTCGGCTTCCCCGTCGAGGTCCGGTTCGCCGCGGCCGACGACGTGTGGCTGTCGACGGCGCACGGGCGGGACACCGCGTACGTGGCCGTGCACGAATTCCACCGCCGCGACCATCAGCCGTACTTCGCGGCCGTCGAAGCGATCATGCGCGGTGTCGACGGACGTCCGCACTGGGGCAAACTCCACACCCGCACCGCCGAGGACCTGAAGCCCGCCTACCCCCGGTTCGACGAGTTCGTCGCGGTCCGCGACCGCGTCGACCCCGATCGGGTGTTCGCCAACGCGCATCTCGACACCGTCCTCGGTCCCTGACCCGTGCGCACTTCTGGTAGCGGGGGCTACCAGAAGTGCGCACGGGTCAGGAGACGCGCACGGCGACGGGGTCGACGAACCCGGCGGCGTCGATGTACACCTGGTCGCCGGTACGGAACCAGCCGTCGGCGAACGATTCCGCCGTCGCATCGGGGTTGTTCCAGTATCGGCGCGCCACACTCGGGCCGCGACAGAGCAGCTCACCCCTGCCGCGGTCGGCGTCCGGACCGAGCAGCGCCACCTCGATCCCCCCGAACGGCACACCGACACTGCGCGGGTGACGCCGCCGGAACTCCGACGGCAGCAACAACCCGATGCCGCCGGTTTCGGCGACACCCCAGCCCCGAACACAACGGGACGTGGGGAACGACGCACGCAGGTGCCGCCACGGGACGCGGGTTCCGCGGGCACCGGCCGCGACGACGGTGCCGCCGACCGCCAGGGTCGGCAACAGTTGCACACTGCATCCGACTGCGGTGGACAGCGGCGCCGTGATGACGGTGCGGGTGCCGTCGCCCACCAGATCCAGGGCATGCACCACCGCTTCGATCGTCGACAGGACGTTGGTGTTGGTCAGCTCGACGCCGCGCAGCACACCGCCGACGCCACGCACGTAGTAGAGCAACGCCAGTTCGTCGGGGCCCGCACCACCGTCGAGGAAGGCGATCCCCGCCGGGAGGGTGCCGTCGAGCACGACCGCCGCTCCGCTGTCCGCCGCGATCCACGCGAGTTCACCGTCGCTGCACGACGGATCGGGCAGGACGGGCACCGCACCGGCGAGCACGACTCCCAGGAAGGCCTGCAGCCAGTCGAAGCCGTTCTGGTAATGGACGAGGACCCGGTCTGCCGGTCCGACACCCTGATCGAGGAGGCCCCCCGCGACCTGCGCCGCCGCCGACCACAGATCTCGGTAGCAGACCGCACGCCCACCGCGGTCGACAGCTGCGATCCGGTTCGAGTAGCGCAGCGCACTGCGGTCGAGCAGTTCGGCCAGGCACGGTTCGAGATCGTCGTACTGCAGGATGCCGCCCGATCGGCGACAGACACGATCGTCCTGCAGCCACCCGACCTTGACGGGCACATCGACCACCGCCAGCGACATCGCCACCTCCCAACGCCGTGGTTGCCTTGCACTATATGGGCACCGGTTATGGCGTGGGTCACATTTCGATGTCGCACCCCGATCGGTTCACCCCGTCGCGACGCGCCGCTCGACCTGCGCACGAGGACGCGCGAACAACACGGACACGACGAACCCGACCACGAGGACGGCCGCCGGCAACCACATCGAGCCGGACATCGCCGCCGAGTACGGCTCCCGCGCGGCCTCGGGAAGACCCGCCGGACCGTTCGCGACGTTCTCGTCGAGACCGTGCGACGACAACAACCCCGCCATCAACGCCCCGACCGCCGCGCTGCCGAGCACCGCACCGACCTGCCGGGTCGTGTTGTAGACACCCGAACCGGCACCGGCGAGTTCCTGGTCCAGGTTGTGCGTCGCCGTGGCCGACAGCGGAGCCCAGATACCGGCGCTCGCCACACCGGTCAGCGCGATGGGCAGCAGCAACTCCCAGGTCGCCGAATCGGGTGTCATCACCAGCGCGAGCCACGCGAAGGCGACCGCCAGCAACGCGAAGCCCGTGCCCGCGATGTAGCGGGGGTGCAGCACATCCACCAGGCGCCCCACGAACGGTGCCAGCACACCGCTGAGCACCGCCATCGGCACCATCAACAACGCCGCCCCCGTCGGGCTCAGCCCGCGCACGTTCTGCGCGTAGAACATCAACGGCAACATGACCGCCGTGATCGCGAACCCGATCGCCGCGATCCCGACGTTCGCGAGCGAGAAGTTGCGGTCACGGAACAGGCGCAACGGCACGAGCGGCTCACCGCGTCCCCACGACTGGTACCACACGAACAGCACCAGCAGCACCATTCCGGCACCGATCATCGCCCACACCCCGGCCGACCAGTCGTAGCCGTTGCCCTCCTGGATGCCGAACACCAGCAGGAACATGCCCAGCGCGCTGATGACCACGCCGGGCACATCGAACCGGTGACTGTGCACGGGCAGCGCGGGAACGAACTTCGCCGCCAGCACGAACCCGATCACCCCGACCGGCACGTTCACGAAGAAGATCCACTCCCACCCCAGACCGTCGACGAGGACACCACCGGCGAGCGGACCGACGAGCGTCGCGACACCCGCGACCGCGCCCCACACCCCCATCGCCGATCCGCGGCGATCCGCCGGGAAGATCCGGGTGATCACGGCCATCGTCTGCGGCGACATCAGCGCCGCCCCGAAACCCTGGAAGACGCGGGCGACGATCAGCGTCCCGATGTTCGACGCCAACCCGCAACACAGTGACGCGACGGTGAACAACACCAGTCCCGCGAGGTAGACCCGCCGCTGGCCGAACCGGTCGCCGAGCCGGCCCGTGATGAGCAGAGGCACCGCGTACGCGAGCAGATACGCGCTGGTGACCCACACCACCGATTCGATGTCGGCGCCGAGTTCGCGCATGATCGCCGGGTTCGCGACCGACACGATCGTGCTGTCGACGAGGATCATGAAGAAGCCCAGGCACAACGCGCCGAGCGCCGCCCACTGCGTCGCGGTGTCCGACGCCGCGACACCCCCGGGGCGCGCCGGGGTGCTCGCCGCGGATTCCCGCGGGGTGTCGTTCCCGCCCGATGTGCTCACCGTCGTCCTCCGCTCGTCCGGGTCTACGGTATGCGCGTGGACCCACATCTCTCGAGCATCGCCGAGCTGGCCTGGTGCCGCGAATTCGGCCTGGAGAACGACGCGCTCGCATCCCGCGGCCGGATCACGACCGTCGACGACGCATCGCCGACACTACGGGTGCTCACCGCCGGGGATATCACCGTGGTCGCCGGACCCGAACGTGCCGTCGCCGCGATCGACGGGTACCCCGACGACGAACTCGACGATGCGCACCTGCGCGCGGCGACGGGCGGCTACCCGGCCCGTACCGAGATCCTGGGATTGTGCTCGGACTGGGTCGATGCCGCCCGTGTCCGCGATCCGCTGATCTCCCACGACCCCACCGACCTCGCGGAGATGACGCGACGCTGCCCACCCGACGACGTCGCCGAGTCCGAGCTGCAGACCCCCGGGACGGAACGCCTGTTCGTGCTGCTCGACGACGACCACCGGGCGCTCGCGGCCGCCGGCTGCCGCGAGATCGGGACGCTCGTCGCCGACGTCCGCGCCCTGACCACCCCCGATCATCGGCGGCTGGGTCTGGCCGCGACCGTCGCGACGTTGTGCACCCACGACGCCCTCGATGCGGGTCTGATACCGCTGTGGCGTGCGCGCCGCGACGATTTCGCCGCGCGGGGCCTGGCGGCGGTGCTGGGATACGGGGATTGGGGAATCCTGACGACCGTGCGTGTCCCGCCCCCGAGGTGAGCCGCGCGACGTCCGAGCGAGAGGACTGCACGTGAGCACCGACGAGGACCACACCGGCGGCCGGTACATCGAGCCGGGCGCCGGGTACACGCGCGACACCCGCTACATCACGACACGCATCACCGCGGACGGCCGCGACGGATACCCGGTGGTCGCGGGTCGCTACCGGCTCGTCGCGGCGCGTGCGTGCCCGTGGGCGAACCGGACGCTGATCGTGCGGCGTCTCCTCGGGCTCGAGGATGCGCTCTCGCTCGGGTTGTGCGGGCCGGTGCACGACGAGCGGAGTTGGACGTTCGACCTCGACCCGGGCGGCGTCGACCCGGTCCTCGGCATCGAGCGGTTGCAGGACGCCTACTTCGCGCGACAACCGGGATATCCGCGGGGTATCACGGTGCCGGCGATCGTGGACGTTCCGACCGGGCAGGTCGTCACCAACGACTACGCGCAGATCACACTCGACTTCTCCACGGAGTGGACCGCCTTCCACCGTGAGGGGGCACCGGACCTGTTCCCCGAGTCCCTGCGGACGGAGATCGGCGAGGTTGCCGACGACGTGTACCGCGACGTCAACAACGGCGTGTACCGGTGCGGTTTCGCGGGTTCGCAGGAGGCGTACGACGCGGCGTTCGACCGGCTGTTCGCGCGCCTCGATCTGTTGGAGGAGCGACTGTCGACGCGACGCTATCTGGTCGGCGAATCCATCACCGAGGCGGATGTGCGCCTGTTCACGACGCTCGTGCGCTTCGATCCCGTCTACCACGGGCACTTCAAGTGCAATCGCAATCCACTCACCGCGTTCCCGGCGCTGTGGGCGTACGCCCGGGATCTGTTCCAGACCCCCGGATTCGGGGACACCGTCGACTTCGTGCAGATCAAGCAGCACTACTACCGGGTCCACACCGACATCAATCCGACGCGGATCGTGCCGCGCGGCCCGGACCTGTCGGGATGGGTGAGCCCGCACGGTCGTGATGCGCTCGGCGGACGGCCGTTCGGGGACGGTACACCGCCGCCTCCGCCCCGGCCCGCCGAGCGTGTCCCGACCGGGCACACGCCGCTGTGAGGTGCCGCAGTCTCACGGGTGTCCCGTCACGGATGTCCCGTCACGGATGTCCCGGATAGGTGCCGATGCTCCAGTGCACGCCCTGCGGGTCGCGGCACGTGAACCCGTGCGAGCCGTAGTCCTCGTTGCGCAGTTCGACGACGATCTCCGCACCCGCCTCCCGCACACGCGTGTGCACCCGGTCGACGGTGGCGTCGTCGGGGACGACGAGATACACCGAGCCGGTGTTCGCGTGCTGGTCGATCGCGGTGTCGCGTCCTGCGGAGCCGAGCATGATCCCACCGCCGTGCGGCCAGGTCAGTTCGGCGTGGTCGACGCGATCGCCGTCGCCGTAACGCGCGGTCTCGACGAACCCGAGGGTGTCGACGAGGAACCGCATCGCCGCGGGTGCGTCTCCGTAGGCGAGGCACGGCCACACACCCCGATGTTCGATCACCCCCGGTACCCGGGTCGTCGTGTCGCGCTGTCGTTCATCGTCCACCGGTGTCTTCTCGGTCATGGTCTTGTCGGTCATGTCTTCCAGCGTCGTCCGATCGGACGGCGGTGTCTTGTACGAATGGGAAGACCTCGTCGGCCAACCATCGCGACGGGGGCACCCCGGCGAGGGCACGCCACTCACGGGCGAGATGCGCCTGGTCGTAGTAGCCGGCGGCGACGGCGACGTCCGCGAGGCGACGCCCGGGTGCACCGGCGAGGAGCAGCCGTGACCGGTCGAACCGCGCGATCCGCGACGCGTCCTTCGGCGCGACCCCGAACTCGGCGGTGAACCGGGACGTCAGGCGTCGCCGGCTCCATCCCACATCGGAGGCGACATCGCGGACCGCGGTTCCCCGCCCGTGCACGAGCAGCGACCACGCGCGGTCCAGGGACCGATCCACGACGGTCGTGTGGGCAGCGGCGAGCCGGCGGACCAGGATGCGGTCGAGCACATCGAAACGTCCCTGCCAGGTCGACGCGGCGGTGATGCCGTCGAGCAGCCGATCGGTGTCGGTGAGCACGTCGTCGAGCTCGACGATCCACGCTCCGAGTGCCGCGGTGGGCACGTCGAACAGGGCGCGTGCGCCCGCCGGGGTCACCGCGAGCTGGATGCCGTGCTGGTTGCCGTCGTGGGCGATCTCCACCGCTGCGGTGGCGAGCCCGCTGGCGAGTGTCGTGAACCGTCCGGGGGCCTGCCCGGGCGCGGCCGCGCTCGCGATGTCGACCGGTGCACCCAGAGTGAGCACCACGGTCAGGTCGGGTGAGGGCAACCCGAGGTGGGTTCCCGCAGGAAAACCCTCGAGACGATAGCCCTCGTACCATCGGATGTACGGTCTGAGCGGCGGCGCCGGGAGTCGGCGGATACCGTCGGAGCGTCCGACACCGAGTGTGGTTGCGGCCACATCGTCGAGCGTAGACCCCCGTTCCGACCCGAGCCGAGACAAGGACGAAGACCACCATGAGCGAACACGGCGGTGCCGTCGAGAAGATCATCGTCAACCTCCTCGACAACGGCAGCAGACTGCAGGGGCCGGCTGTCGCGAAGTACGTCGAGCACATCCGACGCGCGCATCCCGACGACACGCCCGCGCAGATCATCGAGCGGCTCGAGAAGCAGTTCCTCCTGGCGGTCACCGGCAGCGGCTCGGCCGCCGGTGCCACCGCGGCGTTCCCCGGAATCGGCACGCTGACCGCGATCGGGGCGATCGGCGCGGAGGCCGTCTTCTTCCTCGAGGCGTCGGCGCTGCTGACCCTGGCGATCGCGTCGGTACACGGCATCGAACCCCACGATCACCAGCAGCGGCGTGCTCTGGTCCTCGCGGTCGCGCTCGGCGACACCGGCAAGGAGATCGTCGCGGCGGCGACGGGCACCTCGCTCGAGAACTGGTCGAAGGCCCTGACCACCCAGGTCGGCAGCAAGCAGCTGAAGATCGTCAACAACACCCTCGTGAAGAAGTTCATCCGCAAGTACGCGGCGAAGCGGAGCGCCCTGATCCTCGGCAAGCTCGTGCCCGCCGGCATCGGTGCGGCGATCGGCGGTGTCGGCAACCGCACGATCGGCAAACGAACCATCATCAATGCGCGGTCCGCGTTCGGCCCGGCCCCGACCGTGTGGCCCGACGTCGCCCTTCCTCCACAACCGGCGGTACCGGAACTACCGTCCCGCACCGCGCACTGAGGGGGCACGCATGCCGTCGGCGTCGGTGTTCGTGCGGGAATCGGGGTCGGGCGACCGCACCGTGGTGCTGTTGCACGGCTTCTCCGATCACGGCGGCACCTGGTGCAGGGTCGAACCGGCACTCGCGGAACGACACCGTGTGCTCACCGTCGACCTGCCGGGTTTCGGACGCAGCTGGCGACAGTGGCGCACCCCGGTCCTCGACCACTACGTGGACGTGCTCGGCGCGCTGGTGGCCGACCGGACGGCACCGGTGACGGTGATCGGCAACTCGCTCGGCGCGACCACCGCGATGGTGTTCGCGTCGGCGCGGCCCGAGGCGGTGGACCGGGTGGTTCTCGCGGACATGCCGGGCGTCGCGGGTATCCCCCGCTCGTGGACGCACGGCGCGCGGATCCCGCCGTGGCTCACCGGATCACTCTCCCGTCCGCTGCCGACACCGCTCGTGCAGCACACCATCGGTGCGCTGTATGCGCGCGCGGCGATGCACCGGCCCGCGAGCATGGACGGCGACGTGCGGGCGGCGTTCACCGCGAACTACGCGACCCGGCAGCAGATCGACACCATGCTCGCCGTCGGCACCGCCGTCATCGCCGAGCTCGGTCGGCTACCGACACCGGAGATGTTGCACGCCCTCGACGTGCCGGCTCTGCTCGTGTGGGGTGCCCACGACCGGCTCACCCCCGCCGCGGCGGCACGACGGATCCGCGTGACCACCGATCGCCGGGTGGTGGTGATCCCCGACGCGGGGCACTGCCCGCAGCTCGATTCTCCCGGTGCGTTCCTCGACGCGGTGCTGCCGTTCGTCGGCTGATTCTGCGTAAGCTCGGGCATCGTGTCGGCCGACCGGCCGGCCGCACCGTCGCACCGTGGGGGGATTCCATGACAGCGCCATCGGCGAACGTGCCGTACACCTCGTCGGGAACGCCACCGCCGGGCATCGTGGTGGATCGGCTGACGAAGACGTTCGCGGATCGGACGGTCGTCTCGGATCTGAGTTTCTCGGTGCCACCGGGGACGATCACCGGGTTCCTCGGCCCCAACGGTTCCGGCAAGACCACGACGCTCGGGATGCTCGTCGGCCTGGTCCGGCCGTCTGCGGGCACCGCGTACGTCGACGGGGTCCCGTTCGGGTCCCTCGGCAATCCGTCGCGGGTCGTCGGTGTGGTTCTCGACGCGCGCGGCGCTCATCCCAAGCACACCGCCGCAACCCATCTGCGGGTGTACTGCGCCGCGACGGGAGTACCCGATTCTCGGGCCGGGGACGTCCTGGACCTGGTCGGGTTGTCGTCGGTGGCGCGTCGGCGGATCGGCGAGTTCTCGCTCGGTATGCGGCAACGGCTCGCGCTCGCGACCGCGCTGCTCGGATCCCCCCGGTACCTGGTGCTCGACGAACCGGCGAACGGCCTGGATCCGGAGGGGATGGCGTGGCTGCGAGACTTCCTCGTCGCGTACGCGCGGGGCGGGGGCAGCGTCCTGGTGTCCAGCCACATCCTGCGGGAGGTCGAGCAGATGGCCGACCGCCTGGTCATCATCAGCGACGGCCGTCTCGTAGCGGAGACGTCCCTGCACGACCTGCGGGAGCAGTACCGGTCACGGGTACTGCTCGCCACGTCCGACCCGGTGCGGTTGGCCACGGTGCTCGCGGCGGCAGGCCACACCGACGTGCAGGTCCAGCCGGACGGGCGTCTCGCCGCCGTCGGTGTCGCGCCCGACCGGATCGCGTCGCTCGCGAGCGACGCCGGTGTGCAACTGTTCGGGACGAGCATCGAACACGTCGATCTCGAGCAGGTGTTCCTCGCGATGACCTCCGGCCGCTACACCGCGGCCGCACCTCCGGGGTGGGGTGCGCAGCCGACTCCGACGGTGGTGCCGCCGTCCCCGACAGTGGTGCAGCCGACCCCGACGGTGGTGCCGCCGACCCCGCACCCCGTCGACTCACCGGATCCGCAGGCCGATGACTCACCCGATCCGCAGGCCGGACCGGACCCGGGACCACCGCAACGCCAGGACCCACCACAGCACCAGAACCCACCACAGCACCGGGACACCTCGCAACGCGAGGACCCACCACAGCACCGGAACCCACCGCAACGCCAGGACCCACCACAGCACCAGGACACATCGCGGTATCCGCCGGGCGTTTACCGGCTGAATCAGCACCGGCGGCCGACGACCGGATCGGGAGGACACCAGTGACCGCACTCGTCACCGCAGAGTTCCGCAAGGTGCTGGGGCTGAGGTACTGGTGGATCCTCGGTCTCGTCCCCGTCGCCGTCGGGGTGTTCTCCGGCGCGCTGACACTGCCCGTGTTCCGCTATCTCGGGCAGATCCTCGGTGAGGGTTTCGCCGGTGCCGCCGCGGCTGCCGTCGGCATCGCCCTCGCGTTGACGCTCGTGTTCGTGTTCTCCGCACTCTTCGGGGCTGTCGCCACCGGCAGCGAGTACCGGTACCACACCCTCGCCACCTCCGTGTTGATGTCCGCCGGACGCGACCGCGTCATCGCCGCGAAACTCGCGACGGCCGCGTTGTTCGGGCTGGCGTACGGGGCGGTCGTCGAGATCGTCGCGGCAGCGGCCGTGCTCATGTTCGGTGGCGGCTTCGACGGTGCCTCGGGCGGCCAGGTCGCGGTGGTCCTGACGGTGGGTCTGCTCTGTGCCGCCCTGTGGGCGCTGATCGGCGCTGGGCTGGGCCTGCTCACGGGCTCGACGACGGGGAGTGTCGTCGCGATCTGCGTGTGGGTCCCGTTCGGGGAGACGATCACCTCGCTGATCCTGCACGGACTCGACATCGGTGGACTCGCGCAGATCCTGCCGGCGCAGGCGACGGCGGCGACCCTGTTCGGCGTGTTCTCCGGTGACGGCAACGAGTTGCATCCGGGCTGGCCGGCCGCGCCCCTCGTGGTCGTCGCCTGGGCCGTCGTGCTCTGCGGGCTGGGCTGGTGGCGCACCCGCAGCCGTGACCTGATCTGACGGTCCGGCAGCACGCGACGATCACCTTGTCGTCACCCGGCGATACTGTCGGAGGCGATGCCACTCGATTCCCCCGATCGGGGCTGGGTCCGACGACTCGGCGCCGAATGCCTGCTACACCGCGCGACCGCGTTCGGTGCACTCGCCGCCACGATCGTCGCGGCCCTGATCGACATCACGTTCCCGCTGCTGACGAAGGCCGCGCTCGACAGCGCGACCTCGCAGGGAACCGAGCGGGCTGCCGCACAGTCGGTGATCGTGATCGCGGCCGTCGCGATCGCCGTCGGTGCGCTCGTGCGGTTCGGCTGCCAGTACGGGCGTCGCATGCTGGCGGGCCGGCTGTCCCTCGACGTCCAGCACGATCTGCGGTTGCGGTTGCTCGGTTCGTTGCAGCGTCTCGACGGTTCCGGCCAGGACCGGATCCGCACCGGGCAGGTCGTGTCCCGATCCATCACCGATCTGCAACTCGTGCAGGGGCTGCTGGCGATGGTGCCGATGTCCGCCGGCGCCCTGCTCCAGTTCGTCCTGGCTCTCGTGATCATGACGGCGCTGTCGCCGCTGCTCACGTTGATCGCGGTCGTCACCGTGCCGGTGATCGCGTTGCTGGTGCGCACGGTGCGCCCGAAGGTGTTCGCGGCGACCTGGTCGGCGCAGCAGCGTGCCGCCGACCTCGCCCAGCACGTCGAGGAGACCGTCACCGGGGTTCGGGTCGTCAAGGGGTTCGGTCAGGAGTCGCGGGCCGTGGACCGGCTCGAGGAGCACGGGCGGGCCCTGTACGCGGAGCGGCTCCGCGCCGCCCGCATCAACGCGTGGTTCGCGGCACCGATGAGCGCGATCCCGCAGTTGGGGCTCGTCGCGACCATCGCGGCCGGCGGGTGGCTCGCGCTGCACGGCACGATCACCGTCGGCACGTTCGTCGCGTTCACCGCTTACATCGCGACGATGAGCGCAACGACCCGGACCCTCGCGCACGTCGTGATCCTCGCGCAACTGTCCCGCGCCGCCGTCGAGCGTGTGTACGAGGTGATCGACACCGAACCGGACGTCGCCGATCCCGCCGACCCTGCGCCCGTGCCCGAGGGGCCGCTCGGCCTGGCATTGCGTGAGGTCACGTTCGGGTTCGAGCCGGGCCACGACGTGCTGCGCGGCCTGGATCTCGAGGTGCGTCCCGGCGAGACCGTTGCGATCGTCGGGCCCGCGGGGTCGGGCAAGACCGCGATGTCGCTGCTGTTCCCCCGTTTCTACGCCCCGTCGTCCGGGTCGGTGTGTCTGACGTCCGGCGGGGTCGACGTCGATGTCGCGACGGTGCGCGCCGACCGGTTGCGGGAGGCGGTGAGCCTCGTGTTCGACGAACCGTTCCTGTTCTCCGACACCATCGCCGCGAACATCGCTCTGGGACGCCCGGACGCGAGCGCCGAGGAGATCCGGTCCGCGGCGGTCGCCGCGCGCGCCGACGAGTTCATCGCTGCGCTCCCCGACGGATACGACACCGTCGTGGGTGAGCGCGGCCTCACATTGTCCGGCGGCCAGCGTCAACGGGTGGCGCTGGCACGGGCACTGTTGCTCGAACCCCGGGTGTTGCTGCTCGACGACGCCACCTCCGCGGTCGACGCGGAGACCGAGGCGGCGATCTACGCGGCCCTGCGGTCGCGGCCCGACCGCACCACGCTGGTGCTGGCCCACCGTCGGTCGACGCTCGCGCTGGCCGACCGTGTCGCGGTCCTGGACGGCGGTCGGATCGTGGACATCGGCACCGTGGACGACCTCGACCGGCGCAGCGCCGTGTTCCGCCGGTTGCTCTCGCCCGACGGCGTCCCTGCGGCGCCGACGGACGGCGCGGCCCGTCCCGGTGAGGCCGCCGACACGTCGGCGGCGGTGCTGTGGCCCGAACTCGGCACCGTGCCCGACGGGTCCGGGTCACGGTCCGGCACCGGCGGAGGTGTCGGCCGCGGCCCGGGGGGCGGCGGACCGATCGGTGGGGCGTTGGGCGCGATCGCACCCACCCCCGAGTTGCGCGCGTCGGTCGCGGCGTTGCCACCGGCGCAGGACACACCCGGGGACCGCCCGGAGTACCGGTCGGCGGAGCTGCGTCGCGACGATCCGACGTTCTCGCTCCGGCGCACCCTGCGGCCCGTCCGGGCGCTGCTGGCCGCCGTGGTGGTGTGCCTCGCGGTGCAGGCCCTCGCCGACATCGCGTTCCCGTCGATCGTGCGGTTCGCGGTGGACCGCGGGGTGACCCCGGGTGCTCCGGGTGAACTGTGGCGGGCCACGGCCGTCGGCGTCGCGGTGGCGCTGGTCGGTTGGGTGGCCGTGGCGGTGTTGACGGTGCTCACCGCGCAGGCCGGTGAGCGGGTGCTGTTCGGATTGCGGGTCCGCAGCTATGCGCACCTGCAGCGGCTGGGGCTCGATTACTACGAGCGTGAACTGTCCGGTCGCATCATGACGCGGATGACCACGGACGTCGACGCGTTGTCCCAGTTCATCCAGACGGGATTGTCGACCGCCGTGGTCGGTGTGCTCACCCTCGTCGGGATCTCGGCTGCGCTCCTCGCGACCGATCCGTCGCTCGCGCTGGTCGTGCTGTCGGTCGTCCCGGTGCTGGTGGTGGCCACCCTGTGGTTCCGTAAGGTCTCGGGCACCGCGTACGCGCAGTCCCGCGAACGGATATCCCTGGTCAATGCTGATTTCCAGGAGAACGTCACGGGACTGCGAGCGGCGCAGGCGTACCGGCGCGAGAGTGAGGCCGCCCGACGGTTCGCGGAACGATCCGGTTCGTATCTGCGCAGCCGGATGCGGTCGCAGCGGGCCATCTCCCTGTACTTCCCGTTCATCGCGCTGCTGTCGGATCTCGCTCTCGCCGCCGTCGTGCTCGTCGGTTCGCGGGAGGTCGCGTCGGGCGCCGCGACAGCCGGCGTGCTCGTCGCGTTCGTCCTCTACCTGAATCTGCTGTTCGGGCCGATCCAGCAGCTCTCCCAGGTGTTCGACGGCTACCAGCAGGCTCGGGTGGGCTTGCGGCGGATCGGAGAGCTGCTGCGGAGGCAGAGTTCCCTCGAGACGGAATCGACGGCGTCGGTGCCGATCACCGGTCATCTCCGCGGTGAAGTCCACCTCGCCGACGTGGGATTCCGCTATCGCGACGACGCCGACCCCGCACTGACGGACGTCGATCTGCACATTCCGGCCGGGACCACGGTGGCACTGGTCGGCAGGACGGGTGCCGGCAAGTCGACGATCGTCAAGCTCCTCGCCCGGTTCTACGACCCGACGGCCGGCGCGGTGCGTGTGGACGGAACCGATCTGCGCGACTTCCCGCTGCACGCGTACCGTCACCGGCTCGGTGTGGTGCCGCAGGAGGCCCACCTGTTCACCGGAACGGTCGCGAGCAACATCGCGTTCGGGCGACCCGACGCGGACCGCGCCGACATCGAGTCGGCGGCCCGGGCCGTGGGCGCGTTGGACATGATCGCGGGACTCTCCGACGGGATGCATCATCCGGTCGGGGAACGCGGGCAGGGGTTGTCCGCCGGTCAACGTCAGCTCATCGCGCTGGCCCGCGCCGAACTCGTCGATCCCGATCTGCTGCTGCTCGACGAGGCGACCGCCACCCTCGACCCCGCGACGGAACGCGCCGTCCTCGATGCGGGGGCCGCACTCGCACGCCGGCGCACCGCGGTGGTCGTGGCGCACCGCCTCGCCACGGCCGCCCGCGCGGATCTGGTCGTCGTGGTCGACGGTGGCCGCATCGTCGAGTGCGGTCCGCACGCGCACCTGTTGGACGGCGACGGGATCTACGCGGGGCTGTGGGCCCACGCGGAAGGCGCGGCGACCGGACGGGTCGGGGCACGCCCGGATCGACCGCGTGCTCCGCACGGCGAGGGTGACGCGGTCGGCACGGGTTCCGTTGCGACTGCGCACACCTCGAACTTGTAACGGGGTCCATGCTGCGGCGATGCACCCTACAGGGAATAATCGGCTGTCGAGAACCGTCATCGATGGAGACCCCATCGACACAGAAACTGTGAGCTGGCTCTCCGGTGCCGACGATCGGTTCTGATCGTCATATGCGGCGGGCTAGCCTCATAGCACAGGCGCTCCGATCGGGTACCGAAGAAAGAAACGAGGCGAACAACTGCCGTGAGCAGCAGCTCTACATCACAGTTCGGACAGAACCAGTGGTTGGTTGACGAAATGTACCAGCGGTTCCAGGACGACCCCTCGTCCGTGGATGCGAGCTGGCACGAGTTCCTCACCGACTATTCGCCGGAAGCAGCAGTCGCGGGAGGTGTGAACGGCGCCGACACCTCGGCTTCGGATCAGTCCACCCTCCCCCGGACCACCCCCGCGGCACCCTCGACCGCCCCCGCTCCGGCAGCTGCTGCTCCGAAGCCGGCGACCCCCCAGCCCGCCGCGAAGCCCGCCGCCGCGAAGCCGGCAGCGCCGAAGGCCCCGGCCGCGTCCGCCGACAAGGCCGCCGCGGAGGAGAAGAAGGTGCTTCGCGGTGCCGCTGCCGCCGTCGCGAAGAACATGAATGCCTCGCTGTCGATCCCGACCGCCACGAGCGTGCGCGCGGTCCCGGCGAAGCTGATGTTCGACAACCGGATCGTCATCAACAACCACCTCGCCCGCACCCGAGGCGGCAAGGTCTCGTTCACCCATCTGCTCGGCTACGCGATCGTCCAGGCGATCAAGGCGTTCCCGAACATGAACAACCACTTCGCGGAGATCGACGGGAAGCCGAACCTCGTCGTCCCCGCGCACACCAACCTGGGCCTGGCCATCGACCTGCCCGGCAAGAACGGTCAGCGTTCCCTCGTCGTCGCCGCGATCAAGAACTGCGAGACGATGAACTTCGCGCAGTTCTACTCGGCGTACGAGGACATCGTGCGCCGCGCCCGCGACGGCAAGCTCACCGGCGACGACTTCTCGGGTGTGACGATCTCGCTGACCAACCCCGGCGGCATCGGCACGGTCCACTCGGTTCCGCGCCTGATGAACGGCCAGGGCGCGATCATCGGTGCCGGCGCGATGGAGTACCCCGCCGAGTTCCAGGGTGCGTCGGACGAGCGCATCGCGGAGATGGGCATCGGCAAGCTGCTGACGCTGACGTCGACCTACGACCACCGCGTCATCCAGGGCGCCGAGTCGGGTGAGTTCCTCAAGCAGGTCCACCAGCTGCTCATCAGCGACGACTTCTACGACGACATCTTCCACACGCTGCACATCCCGTACGAGCCGGTCCGCTGGCGCAAGGACGTGCCCGAGGGACTCGTCGACAAGCACACGCGCGTCCTCGAGCTGATCGCCGCGTACCGCAGCCGCGGTCACCTCATGGCCGACACGGACCCGCTGCAGTTCGTCAAGGACAAGTTCCGGTCGCACCCCGACCTCGACGTCACCACCCACGACCTGACCCTGTGGGACCTCGACCGCGAGTTCAACGTAGGTGGCTTCCACGGCAAACAGCGCATGAAGCTGCGCGACGTGCTGTCGGTGCTGCGTGACGCGTACTGCCGCCACATCGGCATCGAGTACACGCACATCCTCGAACCGGAACAGCAGCAGTGGCTGCAGGAACGTGTCGAGGCCCACCACGTCAAGCCGACGGTCGCGCAGCAGAAGTACATCCTCAGCCGCCTGAACGCCGCCGAGGCGTTCGAGACGTTCCTGCAGACCAAGTACGTCGGCCAGAAGCGGTTCTCGCTCGAGGGCGCCGAATCGGTCATTCCGATGATGGACTCGATCATCGACCAGGCCGCCGAGCATCAGCTCGACGAGGTCGCGATCGCGATGCCGCACCGCGGTCGCCTCAACGTGCTCGCCAACATCGTCGGCAAGCCGTACTCGAAGATCTTCACCGAGTTCGAGGGCAACCTCAACCCGGCCGCCGCACACGGCTCCGGTGACGTGAAGTACCACCTGGGTGCCGAGGGCACCTACATCCAGATGTTCGGGGAGAACGACATCAAGGTGTCGCTCACCGCGAACCCGTCGCATCTCGAGGCCGTCAACCCGGTCCTCGAGGGCCTGGTCCGCGCGAAGCAGGACATCCTCGACAAGGGTGAGGGCGGATTCACCGTCATGCCGCTGCTGCTGCACGGCGACGCCGCGTTCGCCGGTCAGGGTGTGGTCGCCGAGACACTGAACCTCGCGTTGCTGCGCGGCTACCGCACCGGCGGCACCGTGCACATCGTCGTCAACAACCAGGTCGGGTTCACCACCGCACCCGAGCACTCGCGGTCGTCGGAGTACTGCACCGACGTCGCCAAGATGATCGGCGCGCCGATCTTCCACGTCAACGGCGACGACCCCGAAGCGTGTGTGTGGGTGGCGAAGCTGGCCGTGGACTTCCGCGAGAAGTTCCACAAGGACGTCGTCATCGACATGATCTGCTACCGCCGTCGCGGCCACAACGAGGGCGACGACCCGTCGATGACCCAGCCGGCGATGTACGACGTGATCGACACCAAGCGCAGCGTCCGCAAGAGCTACACCGAGGCCCTGATCGGCCGCGGCGACATCTCGCTGAAGGAAGCCGAAGACGCCCTGCGCGACTACCAGGGTCAGTTGGAGCGGGTCTTCAACGAGGTGCGGGAACTCGAGAAGTTCCAGCCGGAGCCGTCGGAGTCCGTCGAACTCGACCAGACCCCGGCACCGCGCCTGACGACCGCCGTCGAACCGGCCGTGCTCGAGCGTATCGGCGACGCGTTCGCCGACGTGCCCGAGGGCTTCACCGTGCACCCGCGCGTCAAGCCGGTCGTCGAGAAGCGCCGTGACATGGCCGTCAACGGCCACATCGACTGGGCATTCGCCGAACTCCTCGCGTTCGGCTCCCTCGCCGAGCAGGGCGCGCTGGTGCGTCTCGCCGGCCAGGACTCGCGTCGCGGCACGTTCACGCAGCGTCACTCGGTGCTCATCGACCGCAAGTCCGGCGACGAGTACAGCCCGCTGGCGCGTGTCGCCAACGAGTCCGGTCAGGGCGGACGCTTCCTGGTGTACGACTCGGCGCTGACCGAGTACGCGGGCCTGGGTTTCGAGTACGGCTACTCGGTGGGCAACCCCGACGCGCTCGTCCTGTGGGAGGCCCAGTTCGGCGACTTCGTCAACGGCGCCCAGTCGATCATCGACGAGTTCATCTCGTCCGGTGAAGCGAAGTGGGGTCAGCTCTCGGACGTCGTGCTGCTGCTGCCGCACGGTCACGAAGGGCAGGGACCCGACCACACCTCCGGCCGAATCGAGCGTTGGCTGCAGCTGTGCGCCGAGGGCTCGATGACCGTCGCGGTACCGTCGACGCCCGCCAGCTACTTCCACCTGCTGCGTCGCCACCACCTCGACGGCATCCGCCGCCCGCTGGTCGTGTTCACGCCGAAGTCGATGCTGCGCAACAAGGCCGCAGTCAGCAACGTCTCCGACTTCACGCAGGGCAAGTTCCGCTCGGTCCTCGAAGAGGTCCCCTACGAGGACAACACCGCCGACCGGTCGAAGGCGACCCGCGTCCTGCTGACCTCCGGCAAGCTCTACTGGGAGCTGCTGGCGAAGAAGCAGAAGGAGAATCGCGACGACATCGCGATCGTCCGCATCGAGCAGTTGTACCCGGTGCCGCGCCGACGGATCGCAGAAACTCTGGATCGGTACCCGAACGCCACCGAGTTCTACTGGGTGCAGGAGGAGCCGGCCAACCAGGGTGCGTGGCCGTTCCTGGGTCTCGCGCTGCCGGAGCTCCTGCCGGACCACCTGAGCGGTGTCAAGCGGGTGTCGCGGCGCGCGATGTCGGCGCCCTCCTCCGGCTCGAGCAAGGTCCACGCCGTGGAGCAGCAGGAGATCATCGAGAAGGCGTTCGCGCGCTAGCTGCAGTTCCCACCAGGTAGGCCCCGTTCGCGCCTCGGCGCCGACGGTTCTCACAGCAGGCCGGGCCGGTTGTCCTCAGGGACGCCGGCCCGGCCTGCGCCGTCGTCAGAGGACGAATTCGTCGAGAGTAGGGTTCTGCGAGTCACCGGAGGCGAGGGCGGCGAGGGTGACGGCCGGCAGCGCCGAGACAGCGAGGTCGATGAACTCGTCGCGGCTGATCACCTGGTCTGCGGATGCAGCCGGTTCGGCGTGATCACGCAGCCACACGATGGTCGTGTCCTCGACGAAGGCGACCCATCCGTGTACGGCGAGCCGCACCGCCGGACCGGTCCGGATCCCGATCGCGGGCAGGTGCGCGACGGTCCGCTCGACCATCGCGGTACGGGTCGCCTCGAAGATCTCGCGCATCTCGGGGTCGCCGCTGGTGGAGCCGCGAAGCATCGACACGTAGGCGTCGCGGCGCTCGGTGACGTACTCGACGTAGGCGACGAGGGTGCCGCGCAGCATGTCGAGGGGCGGGAGGCTCTCGTCCGGCGCCGTGTGGGCGATCATCTCGCGGCTGATGTGCCGGACGAGCGCGACGTGGTAGCCGTGTTTGGACCCGAAGTAGTGGAACAGCAATCCGTGTGACACACCGGCGCGGTCGGCGATCTCCTCGACGGAGATCTGCTCGATGGGTCTGGTCGCGAGCATCTCCACGCCGAGATCGATCAGCTGGGCGCGGCGTTGTTCGGGGCTCAGCCGGGTGCGTCGGGGCGTGGTGTTCCCGTCATCCGTCGTCTTCCTGTGACTGCTCACGACACCCATGCAAGCACTCCTATTGAATTCGGGTCAACAAACTGTTGACCGCGTCTCAACAAGCCCCTACGCTCACTTACATGAGTCTCCCGGTTACAGACACCTCCTCGGGTGCGGGCACCCGCCAGGTCGACACCCTCATCATCGGCAGCGGGTTCGCCGGACTGGGCGCCGCCATCCGCCTCGCCCGCGCCGGCAAGGATTTCCTGGTCCTCGAGCGCGGACACGACGTCGGCGGCACCTGGCGCGACAACACCTACCCCGGCGCCGCCTGCGATGTGCCGTCCAACCTCTACTCGTACTCCTTCGCGCTCAACCCCGAGTGGACCCGATCGTTCTCGCCGCAGCCCGAGATCCAGGCCTACATCGAGTCCGTCGCCGACCGCTACGACGTGCGCCGGCGCATCGAGTTCGGCTGCGAGGTGAAATCCGCGCACTGGAACACCACCACCCACCGGTGGGACGTCACCACCGACCACGGCGACATCAGCGCCCGGGTCGTCGTCAGCGCGGTCGGCGCCCTCTGCGAACCCTCGCTGCCCGACATCACCGGCATCGAGAACTTCCAGGGCGAGATCTTCCACTCGGCCCGCTGGAACCACGACGCCGACCTCGCCGGCAAGCGGGTCGCCGTCATCGGCACCGGCGCCTCCGCCATCCAGATCGTGCCCGCCATCGCCGGCAAGGTCGCGCACCTCGACGTCTACCAGCGCACCGCGCCGTGGGTGATGCCCCGCGCCGACCGCGAGTACACCCCCGTCGAGCGATTCGCGTTCCGTCACGTCCCCGGGTTCCAGCGACTGTCCCGCGCCCTGCAGTACGTCACCCGCGAGACCCAGGTCGTCGGCCTCGCGAAGGCACCCGTCTTCCTGAAGCCGCTGGAACTTGCCGCTCGCGCCCACATCCGGCGCCAGATCCGCGATCGGGAACTGCGCCGCAAGGTCACCCCGAACTTCCAGATCGGCTGCAAGCGCATGCTGATCTCGAACAACTACTACCCCGCCCTCGCACGGCCGAACGTCGACCTGATCACCGACGGCATCGCCGAGGTCACCGCCGACGGCATCGTCACCCGCGACGGCACCGTCCGGAAGGTCGACGCGATCATCGTCGCCACCGGCTTCCACGTCACCGACTCCCCCACGTTCGCCGGCATCTTCGGCAAGGACGGCCGATCGCTCGCCGACGTCTTCGACGCCACCGGGATGCAGGGGTACAAGGGCAGCGCGGTCGCCGGGTTCCCCAACATGTTCTTCCTCGTCGGCCCCAACACCGGGCTCGGCCACACCTCGATGGTCTACATGATCGAATCGCAGTTGAACTACGTCACCGACGCGATCCGCACCATCGACAGCCACCGCATCGGCACCATCGAGGTGCGCGAGGACAGCCAGAGCGAGTACAACCGTTCCCTGCAGGACGCGCTGCGCACCAGCGTGTGGAGCAACGGCGGGTGTGCCAGCTGGTACCTCGACAAGCACGGCAACAACACCACGCTGTGGCCCGGGTTCACGTTCGAGTTCCGCCGGATCACCAAGGAATTCGATCTCGCGGCGTACCGCAGCGTCGCGGCTGCGGATCTCCCGCCGGCGCCCGTCACCGTCGAATCCGCACCGGCCCCGGCCGCACCGAAGAAGACCCGCACTCCCCGGAAGGCAGCAGCCAAATGAGCGAATTCACCGGACGGGTCGCCGTCGTCACCGGTGCCGGATCGGGGATCGGGCGCGCCCTGGCACTCGACCTCGCGGCGAAGGGCGCGCGGCTCGCGCTGTCCGACGTCGACGTCGTCGGGCTCGACGAAACGGTGCGGCTCGCACGTGATCTGGGCGCCGAGGTCAAGTCGGACACCCTCGACGTCACGCAGCGCGAGAAGGTGGTCGCGTACGCCGAGTCGGTGGTCGCGCACTACGGGGTGGTCAACCAGGTCTACAACAACGCCGGGATCGCGTTCCACGGCGAGTTCGAACGCTCCGAGTTCAAGGATTTCGAACGTGTCGTGGACGTCGACTTCTGGGGCGTCGTCAACGGCACCCACGCGTTCCTGCCGCACCTGATCGCATCGGGCGACGGACACCTCGTGAACGTGTCGAGCCTGTTCGGGCTGCTGGCGATCCCCGGGCAGAGCGCCTACAACGCCGCGAAGTTCGCGGTGCGCGGATTCACCGAGGCACTGCGTCAGGAGATGCTCGTCGCGAAGCACCCGGTGCAGGTGACGTGCGTGCATCCGGGCGGGATCAAGACGGCCATCGCCCGCAATGCCGCCGTACCCGACGGCGACGATCAGGCGTCCTTCGCACAGTTCTTCGACAAGAGGTTGGCGCGCACCACCCCCGAGGACGCCGCCAGGACCATCGTCGACGGTGTGCGCCGCAACAGGGGGCGCGTGCTCATCGGCGCCGACGCGAAACTGCTCGACGCCTGGGTGCGACTCGTCGGACCGTCCTACCAGCGCATCGTTGCGTTCGTGACCGCCCGGGTGCTTCCGAAGGGCTAGCCTGAGCCATGCCCGTACCGACCCCGACGCTGTCACCCGCCGCGGCACGCAGGCTCCTGAGCCCGCTGTTCCGGATCGCCCTGCACCCGCGGCTGCCGTTCGTCGCGCAACGGCGGATCCTCGAACTGCTCGCGCCGGTGCAGCGGTGCCCGGCGGGCACCGTCACACGGCGGACCGTGCTCGCGGGGCGCCCCGTCGAGCGGGTCACGGTGGGGGCCACCGAACGTCGCGCCGCCGTGCTGTATCTGCACGGCGGCGCGTACACGGCCGGATCGCCCGCCACACACCGCTCCCTCGCCGCGCATCTCGCGGCGGCGGCGGACGCGGCGGTGTACGTCCTCGACTACCGTCTCGCCCCCGAGCACCGCTGTCCGGCGGCGGTCGAGGACGCGACCGCCGCGTATCTCGAACTCGTCACCGAGCAGTTCGGGGCCGACTCCGCGGTCGCCCTCGCGGGTGACTCGGCCGGTGGTGGTCTGGCGGTCGCGACGGCGGTGCGACTGCGCGACCGACACGGTGTGTCTCCCGCGGCTCTGGGATTGTTGTCGCCGTGGACGGATCCGTCTGCCGCACTGCCCTTCTACCGCGACGTGGTGATCAACGCCGGGTGGACGTCGGCGTCCTGTCGCGCCTACCTCGGCGACGGCGACCCCACCGATCCCGACTTCGCCCCGATGTACGCCGACCTCGCGGGTCTTCCGGCGACCCTGGTGCAGGTGGCGACGACGGAGGCGCTGTACCGACAGGTGTGCACCTTCGCGTCGAAACTGGGTGAGGCCGGGGTCGACACGACGCTCGTCGAACAACCCGAACTGTGGCATGTCGCGCCGCTGCAGGCGTCGCTGGTGCCGGAGGCCGCCGCGGCGATCGCCGACTTCGGCCGATTCCTGCGCGACCACACCCGCCCCTCGACCGGGCCCGAGACGTCCTCCCGCGCCTGAGCGCCACCCGCGCGCCGAGCGAACGTATCGTCCGCTCGATTCAATCGATCGGGGGTACCACTCGCTCAGGCGCGCGGAGGTCGTTCGGGCGAGCGGAGGTCAACCGTGCTCGGACAGCCAGTCGCCGGCGACGACAGCGGCATCCTCGCCCCCGCCGATCCGCTCGAGCATCGTGGCGAGGTCGGCGGTGGTCAACTCCCCCGCGACCACCCGCAGTGCATCGAGTCCGGTGTCGGTGACGGACTCCTTGCGGAACACGGGCACGACGTTCTGGGCGGGGAACACCGGTGTCGGTGCCTCGTCGACCTCGTCTCCGTCGGTGCGGTCGGGTGCGTCGTGCAGGGCCGCGACACCCGGGGGTGTCTGCCGCGACAGTGCCGGATCCGTCGTGGTCAGGCCCGCGAGTACACCGCCGGTGGACGCGGCCGCGACGGCTTCGGTGCCGGCGGACGACGCACGCTCGCGCGGGATGCAGCCTGCCCGGTCGAGAGCCGCCAGACCTCCCGCCGCCTCGAAACCGGGCGTGTACACGAGGGTGAATTCGCCGCATCGGTCGAGGACGTCCGGCAGTGCCGCGACCTGCCCGGTGTCACCGACCGCGGTTTCCGACGCCGCGGTCAGCAGGAGCGCACGATCCTGCGCTGCCGCGTGATCGGCGATCGTCGCATCTCCGGGGACGGCGCGTGCGAGCGCATCGAAGACGTCCTCGGCATCGGTCTCGACGGCGTCGGGGACGAACCGGTGAAGCAGTCGCCCGGTGTACCCCGGCACGAGGGTGACCTCCCCCGCGTCGAGAGCGGCGAGGGCTGCGGTGGCGTCGGGAAGGGCCGACACCGTCGCGTCGATGCCGGCGTCCCGCAGGGCACCGGAGTAGATCTCGGCGAGGAGGTCCCCGACCGGGCCGTCGGGAGCCGCGACGACGACCGGTCCGGGTGTCGCGGCCGGATCGAGTACGGGTGAGGCACATCCGGCGAGGGCCGAGGCGAGGGCTGCCGCCACCAGCAACGGGACGGTCCGGGGTCGATTCGACTTCCACGTGCCATTCACGGCAGCCATTGTCGCGCACACCCGTAGGACGCCGAACGCCCCGGCCCGAACCTGGGTGCGGGTTCGGCTCCGGGGCGTGCGGTTCGATCGCGTCAGTCGGTGACACCCTCGGCCTTCGCCGCGGCCGCGACGGCCTCGGCGACGGCGGGTGCGACGCGCGGATCGAGGGGGCTCGGGACGATCTTGTCCGCGGCCAACTCGTCACCGACCACCGAGAGGATGGCCTCGGCGGCGGCGAGCTTCATGCCTTCGGTGATGCGGCGGGCACCGGCGTCCAGGGCGCCCTTGAACACACCGGGGAAGGCGAGCACGTTGTTGATCTGGTTCGGGAAGTCGCTGCGCCCCGTCGCGACGATCGCGGCGTGCTTGTGCGCGATCTCGGGGTGGATCTCCGGATCGGGGTTCGACATCGCGAAGATGATGGCGTCGTCGGCCATCGTCGCGACGATCTCCTCCGGAACGGTGCCCGAGGAGACGCCCAGGTAGACGTCGGCACCGTCGAGGGCTTCGGCGATTCCGCCCTTGCGTCCCTCGGGGTTGGTGCGGGCGGCCAGATCCGTCTTGATCTCGCCGAGGTCGGAGCGGTCCGCCGAGATGATGCCCTTGGAGTCGAGAACCACCACGTCACGAGCACCGGCCGCGAGCAGGATGTTGGTGCAGGCCACGCCGGCCGCACCGGCGCCGGAGATGACGATCCGCAGGTCGGCGATGTCGCGGCTCTGGACCTTCAGCGCACCCTTGAGTGCGGCGAGCGCGACGATCGCGGTGCCGTGCTGGTCGTCGTGCATGACGGGGCAGTCGAGAGCCTCGATGACGCGCTTCTCGATCTCGAAGCAACGCGGCGCGGAGATGTCCTCGAGGTTGACCGCGCCGAAGCTCGGACGCAACCGGATGAGGGTCTCGACGATCTCGTCGGGGTCCTTCGTGTCGAGGACGAGGGGGATCGAGTTCAGGCCCGCGAACTTCTTGAACAGGGCCGACTTGCCCTCCATGACCGGCAGCGATGCGCGGGCACCGATGTCACCGAGGCCGAGGACTGCGGTGCCGTCGGACACGACGACGACCAGCCGGTTGGTCCAGGTGTAGCGGTCGACGAGGGTCTCGTCCGCGGCGATCGCCCGGCACACCTGGGCGACGCCGGGGGTGTACGCGATGGACAGATCGCGCTGGTTCTCCAGCGGTGCGGTGAGTTCCACCGACAACTTGCCGTCGATGTGGCTGCCGAAGATCTCGTCGTCGGTCAGCACGACCTTCTGAGGGGTTGCTGCATCAGACACAATAGACACGATGACACTCCTGCGTGCTCCGAGACCAGCCCGGTCTCGGTTACTGCGAAGTAGCTGCAATTCGGTTCACCTGAACGTCCGCGCTGTGTGTCATGCGGGCGTTCGTCGGTGTCGAGGTGCAGTGCTTCGCCAAGGACGGTTTCGGTGAAGCATCCGGGCGCGATCACGGTTACCGCTGTACAACGCTGTACGACTTCCGGAGCGTGATGGCGCCGGGGCGGGTGGCCCTGGCGGTGGCCCTTCGGCGTCGCCGCAGGTCTGCGGCGGCAGGGTCTGCCATCTTGCATCCGAGTCGGGGCGGTGGCGCCCGTCTCGGTTCGGAGGCAAGTTTGCCACCTTCACAGAGCAAACATCAAATCGGTGTTGGTTGCGAAGGTTCTCACCGTTTTGCCGTTCCTACCTGTGAGTTTTCGGCAGAATCGGACCGGTTCCTGGGGGAATGCCGGAGCTACTCGCCAGTACATCCCAGAATGCGGACCGTCAACCCCACCACTGGGTGAACATCAGAATCGATGCAGTGAAGATGACCACACACGCCGCGAGCAGGGACATCGCACCGCGTCGTCGATCGGCGACGAGCTGCGCCACGATCGCGACCACCGTCGCGACGACGTGCGCGGCGACCGCGTCGGTGCCGGGCCCCGGCACGTCCCGGCGACCGGCGAGGTACTGCGCGACGCAGACGACGACCGTCAGGACGATCACGGCCCCACACACGACACCGGAGACCACGCGACCGGCCCGCACGACCGCACCGGCGCGCCGTGGCGCGTCGAACGACGAATTGTAGTACTCGCGGCCGTCGTACTCGTCACCGTAGTACGACGATCCGTAATCGATGTCGCTGCTGCGACTCTCGGCGCCGCGCGGATCCCACGACCTCATCCCGCGACCACCTCGGTCCCGCTCGCACGATCGACCAACGCCTCGAACGCGGCGGGCGCGGTCGTGAACTCACCGAGCCCGATCCGCTTGTTGTCGCCGTGATAGTCGGACGAACCCGTCACCACCAGATCGAGACTGCTCGCCAGGTCCGTCAGCACCCGCACATCGTCGGCGCCGTGATCCGGATGCGCGACCTCGATGCCCGCCAGTCCGAGCGCAGCGAGTTCCTCGATCTGCCCGAGCGCCATCACCCTGCCCCGCGACCGCGCCAACGGATGCGCGACCACGGCGACGCCCCCGGCGGCGCGCACCATCTGCACGGCGTCGGCGAGCGGGGTGTCCGCCTTGGGAACGTAGTACCGGCTGCGTGTCGACAACAGTTCGGTGAAGGCGTCCCCGATCGACGACACGACCCCCGCCTCGACGAGCGCCTGCGCCAGATGCGGGCGACCCACCGACGGCCCGGCCCGGTCCAGCACCGCATCCGGATCGATCGGCAGGCCGTCCTCGGCCATCCGCAACGCCATCGTGCGGATCCGCGACACCCGCTCGTCCCGCAGCCGCGCCCGCTCGGCCACGAATCCCGACTCGGACGGATCGAACAGATACGCGAGCAGGTGCACGGCGACGGGGTCGCCGTCGTCGCCGCGCCCCTCGCACGACATCTCCATGCCCCGCACCAGTCTCAGCCCGGAGGGCAGCGCCGCCACGGCCTCGTCCCATCCGGCCGTCGTGTCGTGATCGGTCAGGGCCACCACGTCGAGGCCTGCCGCGGCCGCCTTCCCGACGAGATCCGCGGGGGTGTCGGTGCCGTCCGAGACGACCGAATGGGTGTGGAGATCGATGCGCACCACACCAGTCTGTCAGGTGACGCGCCGGTACCCGACGACACGACCGGCACGTCCACCGGCGACTACGATGACTGCGCGACCGGCAGGACCGTCCGCCACAGCGAGGAAGGGGAAGCGTGCCCACCACTGCCCCGCCGCGACCCGGTCGGCGCGCCGCGGCGCCGGCGGCAGTCCCGACGACGATCGCGGGGATCTACGGCACGAACGTCGATCACATGCCCGAGTTGCACCGGGAGCACACGTACCACGCGGTGCCGGTGTTCATCGTCGTGATCGTGCTGGTCCTGATCGTCACGTTCCGCCGCGACACGTGGCTGTGACGGCGGGGACGGTCGACCGCCCGCGCGGCCCGCTCCCGGCGACACGGCGCCACGCGACGGTGCTCGCGGTGGCGTCCGCGCTCGTGGTGATCCAGGTGGTCGTGCGCGCGGTGATCGCGTTCGGCGGCGAATTCTACTGGGACGACCTGATCCTCCTGGGCCGCGCCGGAACGCATCCGGTGTGGTCGCCGGAGCTGCTCGCCCACGACCACGACGGTCACCTCATGCCCGCGGCGTTCGCCGTCGCGTCCCTCGCGACCGCGGTCGCGCCGCTGCAGTGGTGGCCCGCAGCCCTGACCCTCGTGGTCGGGCAGCTGCTCGCGTCCCTCGCGGTGCTGCGGGTGCTGTGGCTGCTCCTCGGCCCGCGCCGGGCACTGTGGGGACCGCTGCTGTTCTACCTGTTCACACCGCTGACGCTGCCCGCGTTCGCGTGGTGGGCGGCGGGGCTCAACGCGCTGCCGCTGCAGGCCGCGCTCGCATGGGTGGCCGGTGACGCACTGTTGCTCGCCCGCACCGGCCGCCGACGATACGCGGTCACGGGCGTCCTCGTGACCGCGACCGCGCTGCTGTTCTTCGAGAAGTCGGTGCTCGTGCCGTGCGTCGCGTTCGCGACGCTCGCTCTGGTGTACCGGGTCGACGGTGCGCCCGCTCCCGTGCGTCGCGCGTGGCGGCAGGCCCGGCCGCTGTGGTTGCTCTCGGCGGTGGTCGTCGCGGTGTGGACGGTGTCGTACACGACGCTCGTCGCGTCCCGGTTCGGGGTGCCACCCCGGTCCATGGTCGACGGACTGACGCATCACGGCCTGTCGTACGGGCTGGTGCCCACGTTGATCGGCGGGCCGTGGCGCTGGGAACGTTGGAATCCCAGCCCACCGTGGGCGGACCCACCGCCGGTTCTCGTCGTCGCGGGCTGGTCGGTGGTCGCGCTGGCGCTCGTGTGGAGTGTGCGCCGGCGGCATCGGACCGGTGCCGTGTGGGTGGCGGCCGCAGCGTACATCGCGGCGTCACTCACCGCAATGATCATGACCAGGTTCGGCTCGGAGACCACCTACGAACTCGCCCAGACTCTGCGGTATTTCGCGGACTCGTCGGTGGTCGTCGCGATCGGTGCCGCGCTCGTGATCCGCGCTCCCGCACGCGACACCGGCACCGGTGTGCCCGCCCGCGCCCGCACCGTGGGCGCCGCGTTGTGTGCCGCCGGGTTCACGGCCGGCTCGGCGATCTCGACGGTGACGTTCGCGCACAGTTGGGCGGACAACCCCACCGGGGACTATCTGGCGCACGCGAAGGCCGCGCTCACCGCCCACCCCGAGGTACCGGTCCTCGATCATCCGGTGTCGGTCTGGGTGCTGCTGCCGGTCACCTACCCGCACAACCTCGCGGGTTCGGTGTTCTCGGCGCTGCCCGGACGGTCGGAGATCGGTGCACACACCACGCAGTTGCGCGTGTTCGACGATCGTGGCGACCTCGTGCCCGCCGAACTGTTCCCCACCCGCATCGTGGAGCCGGGTGACGTTCCGGACTGCGGTCATGCCGCCCGCCCCGGCACCGTCGGGGTGCTCCCGCTGGACGAACCGGCCGGCGACTGGGAGTGGACGGTGCAGATCAACTACCGTGCCTCGGCCGACGGCGCACTCGAGGTCGGGTTCCCGGGCTGGCCGGCGGTCACCGTACCCGTGACGGCCGGTCTCGGCACCGTGTACGCACGGGTCGACGGCGGCGGCGCGGCGTTGCGGGCGCGGGTGACCACCGCGGAACCGGCCGTGTGTCTCGGGGGCGGCATGCTCGGCGTCGTCGTGCCGAGCTGACCGAGGATCCGGGGGTCACATCCGGGCCGCCGCCCGGCGGGGGTCACGGACGTCGATCCCCGCCTCCGCCCATGCGTCCCGGAGAGCGTCGGCACCGCGCAGCCGCTTCCACGCGGCCTCGTTGCCGGTCAACGGCACCGCCTCGAGGAATCGCACCGGATCGGCGGGTTCGGGCAGCGGCAGATCCGGCACGTCACCGGAGGTGAGCAGCACGGCGGTGAACGGGGCACCCTCCCACAGCGGCTCCCCCAGATCGAGCAGTGCATCGTCGGCGAGCACGACCCCCTCGACCGCGGGAAGTGCGGCGAGCACCGCGAGCCTGCGGTGCACACCGGCGGTGATCCCCTCGGCGTCACGCAGGCTCAGGATCAGCTCCGCGCGGGGCCCCCGTGTCGGATCCGCGACCATCGCGGCGGGATCACCCATGGGGTGACGGGAACACCCGAGCGTCGCGAACCGGACGAGTTCACCGCTGCGGTACCGCAGCACCTCCATCGGCTCGAGTCCCAGGAACGTCACCGACGCCGATTCGGGCTCCTGCCCCGCAGGGTCGGCGAGATGGGTGTCGAGGTGGGTGCGGACGGCGGTGAGGACGGCGTCGGTCATGTGGGCAATCTATCGGGCCCGACGGTCGCTCCGACAGGCCGATCGTTACCGGGCAACCACGCTCACCGCACCGCACGCAGCTGATCGGTGGTGCGATGCGCTCAGGCTTCATTCCGGGAGGTTCGGCGGGCGGTTCAGAACATGGTGCCCGCGAACGGTGCCCGCGGCCACGCGAACAGGTCGTGCGCCACCGAGGCGGCCTCGGCCGTGCGCACCCGCACCCGTCCCGCCGCGATCAGGTTCCCGATGTCGACGCCTCCGAGCAGCAACGAGCCGAGTTCGGCGACACCCAACCCGAGGTCGGGTGGTCCATCCACCTGCACGGCACCGGACGGGCCGATCTCGAACACGCCGGTGTTGTCGTCGAACAGCGGATCCGACACCGCGATCCGGACGGTCGCGCCGCCACCCCGGTAGGAGCGTGCCGCCAGGGCCGCGGGCACATCGAGGATCCGCAGCCAGGTCTCGTCCGATCGCGGACCGACGGTGGCCGCTCTCTGGTCGGTGAGCATCCACGGCAGCGGGTCGTCCACGGGCATGGTCGCGAACACGATCCGGTCGACGAGATCGAGTCCGAGCAGGAAACGCACCAGCGACACGTGCGCCTCCGGGGTGGGTGCGAAGAAGTCGTCGACGACGACGGTGCGGTCCCGGCTCGTGAACCACTGCGCCGTGTCGACGGGCCGGTAACGGACGAATCCGTCCTCGGCGCCCTCCGCGCCGTGCACGACGACGTAGGACGGACCCGCGGACACCGGCCGCAGCCGCTGCGCGGCCCACCATCGCGGAGTCCGTTCGATCCCACCCGGACGATCCGGGAGATTCCGGGAATAGATGCGTTCCAACAGATCCCACGCCTGCGGGTAGGAGCAGAACCGCACGGGACCGGCCTCCGGAACGGTGGGACGAAGCGCAGCGCGCCGCACGTCCACCTCGATCCGCTCGGTCGCCGACGCAAGTCCGTACCCGTATCGCTCGTAGATCGTGGCCTCAGAGGCGCGCAGCGTCGCGACGACGTCGCCGCGCTCGCGGCCGTCGCGCAGCTGCCGGCGCAGCAGCGCGGTCACGATGCCCCGGCGGGTGTGGGTGGGCAGGACACCGACGTGCGTCACGGCGGCGTGCTGCACGCGTCGTCCACCCGGCACGACGAGGTCACCCGTCGTCGCGTCGACCGTCCCGACGAGCCCACCGTCGACGAACGCGCCGTACGTGCGACCCGGCTCGAGATACTCGCCGATCCGGCCGTCCGGATACGACGGTCCGGGTGGAAGACCCACCATCGCGGTACGGAACAACACCAGCGCCCGCCGGAGTTCCGCCTCCGAGGCCAACACTCGGATCTCGGGTCCGTCCTGAGAACTCATGGCTCCGACAGTAGGGCGCATCCGGCACTCCCGGTGCATCGGTACGAAACACGAGCGGATGTCGACGGTCGCGAACGGTCGTCGCCACCGCGCCGGCGCCGCGTACGGCACCGACACGCGCGCGCCGAACCGCGGGTGTTCGCCGCGTCCACGGGTAGGTTTCCACCGTGCACGACGACGATTGGGACACGGGCTCGCCGGGTGTGATGCGACTCCCGTCGGGGCGGCTCGTGCTCGGACGTTCCCTGCGTGGTCCGCTCCCCGACGGTCCGCCACCGGAGTTCGCGGTGTATCTGCTGGGTCGGCCGCCCGGACCCGTCGACTGGGATTCCCGGTGGGTTCGGTGGCCGGACTTCCGACTCCCGACCGATCGGGACGATCTGCACGACGCCCTGTACGAGGCGTGGGTGCGCGCGGGTCGCCAGCGCGTGGAGATCGCGTGCTCGGGTGGCCGCGGGCGCACCGGCACCGCGCTGGCGTGTCTCGCCGTCCTCGACGGCGTTCCCGCCGACGAGGCCGTCGGCTTCGTCCGCGAACACTACGATCGGCGCGCGGTGGAGACGCCGTGGCAGCGGAGGTTCGTTCTCGGCTTCGGTACCGCGCCGCACTGACGGATCGCGCCGCACTGACGGACGGCGACGCACCGCGATCCGCCGATCCGGTTCCGCTTCAGTCCGCCCGCAACCGCGCGAGCGCCGCGTCGGCGGCCGAGGCCGTGCGTTCGGCGTTCGTGATCTCCCGTTTCGCGGATGCCGCGGCGCGGCGCGCGAACCGCAGTTGATGCTCGGCGCGGTCCAACTCGTCACGCAGCCGCGCCACCGTCTGCTCCTGCCGAGCCAGATCGTCGTCCGCGGTGCGCGCGGCGGCCCGGGCCTCGTCGACGGCGGCGTGCGCGGCCGCTGCGGCCTCCGTGGCCCGTTCCACGACCGCGTCGGATCCCGGCCGCTGCGCGGTGTCGTTCATCGACATCCGCTCGGCCGGTCCGTGATCGCCATGCGCGGCGTGTTCGGGTGCGACGACGGTCAGCGACGTCGCCGATCCCTCACCGAACCCGGCGGGTTCCACGATCGTCTCCAGTCGACCGGCCCGGACCCGCTCCGCCACCGTCGGGTCGGCGACGGCCGCGTTGAGGGTCTGCGCAACCTCGCGGAGCGCGTCCCCGGTGACCGTGCGGCCGCGTTCCGACGCCAGGTGCGCGGCGTCGCGTCCCAGCTGCGCCACCGCCTGCCGTCGACGCTCCGAGAGGCGGCGCAGGTCGTGCGCCGACAGTGTGCGCTGCGCGCGGCGCAGTTCCCCGCCGAGATCGAGCAGGGCCTCCAGTTCGTGCGGGTGTTCGCGGGCGAGCAGATTCACCATCCACGCCGCGACCGTCGGCTTGCGCAACCGGCCGATCGCCGCGGTGAGTTCGCGGTCGCCCGATTCCCGCGCCGCTGCGACGAACTCCTTGCGCGCGGCCACGAACTCCGCGGGGTCGAGCCCGTAGAGGGTGTCCGCGACCGAGTCGACAGTGCGCATACCTTCAGAGCGTAGTGGCGGCACGGCGCCGCTCGCCCGTGCGCCGACGAATCACAGGGCGCCGACGGATCACAGTGCGAGCTTGGCGAGCAGATCCCGCGCCTGTTCGGCGGTTCGCGGCTTGCACAGCACGTCGTAGCGGCCCGCGACGAGTTGCATGGTCGAGGAGAAGTCACGCTGGCCGCGGGTCGCGGCGTACGGGATGGACGCGGAGATCAGACCGAAGATGATGCCGCCGACGAGACCGACGAGCAGCGGTCCGAGGAATTCGGTGGAGAAGATCCCGAGCAGCAGCCCGAAGAACACGCCCAGCCACGCGCCGGACACGACACCGCCACCGATCACCTTCGGCCACGTCAATCGGCCGGTGACCCGCTCGACCTGCATGAGGTCGACGCCGACGATGGTGACGTCCTCGACGGAGAAGTTCTGGTCGGACAGGTGGTCGACGGCCCGCTGGGCCTCCGCGTACGTGGTGTACGACCCCACCGGCCATCCGGTCGGGGGCTCCGGCAGTCCCGGCACCTGACGCCCGGGTCCGAGGGGATTGGTCATGTGTCGTCGCTCCTTGTCGGTGGCCACACGTCGACGTTCGACGCGTCCGGTGTCCATTCTGCCCGGATGCTCGCCCGCCGGGCGGCGATCGGAGCGTGCTCCGGGGCCGTCCGCCCTATCGCGGTGGCTCGAATGCGGTGGTGCGGGTCATCCCGGCGGCGCGTCCCTTGGCCGAGACGACCAGGGCCATCTTGCGGCTGGCCTCGTCGATCATCTCGTCTCCGAGCATCGCGGCTCCGCGTGCGCCGCCGGCCGCGGAGGTGTGCCATTCGTAGGCGTCGAGGATCATCTCGGCCTTGTCGTAGTCGGCCTGCCGCGGGCTGAACACCTCGTTGGCGGCGTCGATCTGACCGGGGTGCAGCACCCATTTCCCGTCGAATCCGAGTGCCGCGGTGCGCTGCGCGGAGCGGCGGAACGCGTCGACGTCACGGATCTGCAGGTACGGGCCGTCGATTGCCTGCAGGCCGTGGGTGCGAGCCGCCACGAGGATGGTCATGAGGATGTGGTGGTAGGCGTCGCCGCGGTCGTAGCCGTCGGGTTGCTCGCCCACGACGAGGGTGCGCATGTTGATGCTCGCCATGAAGTCGGCCGGCCCGAACACGAGGGTCTGCACTCGTGGGCTCGCGGTGGCGATCTCGTCGATGTTCGTCAGCCCCCGAGCGTCCTCGATCTGGGGTTCGATACCGATCCGCCCCACCTCGAGGCCGTGGGCCTTCTCCACCTGGGTCAGCAGCAGGTCGAGTGCTTCGACATGGCTCGCGGCGGGAACCTTCGGCAGCAGGATCGCGTCGAGTTGCGCGCCGGCACCCCCGACGACGGTCGCGACGTCGAGGTAGGTGGCGTCGGTGGTCCAGTCGTTGACGCGCACCACCTTGAGTTGCTCGCCCCACCCGTCCTCGTTCAGCGCCTCGACGATGGTGGCGCGGGCCTGTTCCTTGGCCAGCGGCGACACGGCGTCCTCGAGGTCGAGGAAGACCGCATCGGCGGGCAACCCCTTGGCTTTGTCGATCATCTTGCGGCTGCTGCCCGGGACTGCCAGAACGGATCGGCGTGGTCTGAACGTGAACGACATGGGCGAGCGTGACCTCCGAGTTCCGGAATGCGATGCGTGAAGCCTTAGCCTTTCAATCATGGCAGCAGTGGGCAGGGTATTCGCGGCGCGACTGGCCGGATTGGTCGTTCTCGGCCCGGACGGAGAGTCGATCGGCCGTGTCCGCGACGTCGTGCTCACCATCCGAATAGGCAGGCAGCAACCGCGCGTTCTCGGCCTGGTCGTCGAATTGCCGACCCGCAAACGCATTTTCGTTCCGATGCTGCGCGTCACCGCGATCGAGCCGGGTGCCGTCACCCTCGTCACCGGCAACGTCAGTCTGCGGCGGTTCACGCAACGTCCCTCCGAGGTGCTGGCGCTGGCGCAGGTGCTCGATTCCCGGGTGCGTGTGGATGATCCCGAACTGCCGGATCTGCACGATTCGGACGTGACGATCGTCGATCTCGGTGTCGAACTGACCCGCACGCGCGACTGGGTGGTCAATCGAGTGGCCGTGCGTCGACACCGTGGCAGGCTCGCGCGTCGCGCGCCGATCCACGTCGTGGAGTGGCAGCACGTGCACGGACTGACCCAGCAGGCGCTGGCGATGCCCGGGCAGGGGGTGTCGCAGTTGCTGATGCAGTTCGAGGACATGCGCCCGGCGGACGTCGCGAACGCGTTGCGCGAGTTGCCGGCGAAACGCCGGACCGAGGTGGCGGTGGCCTTCGACGACGAGCGTCTCGCCGATGTGGTGCAGGAGTTGCCCGCGGACGACCAGACGGGGTTGCTCAAGGAGTTGGGGCTCGATCGCGCCGTCGATGTGCTCGAGGCGATGGATCCCGATGATGCGGCCGACCTGCTCGGTGAGCTCCCGGAATCCGATGCCGAGTCGTTCCTGCAACGGATGGACCCGGAGGATTCGGAACCGGTGCGGCGACTGCTCGAGCACTCCCCCGACACGGCCGGTGGCCTGATGACACCGGAGCCGGTGGTGCTCACGGCGGCGACGACCGTCGCCGAGGCCCTCGCCCGCGTCCGCAATCCCGATCTGACTCCGGCGATGGCGTCGATGGTGTTCGTGGTGCGCCCACCGACGGCGACACCGACGGGCCGCTATCTGGGGTGCGTGCACCTGCAGCGCCTGCTGCGGGAGCCGCCGGCGAGTCTCGTGGGCGGCATCGTCGACAACGATCTGCCCCGGCTCGATCCCGACGATTCGTTGACGACTGTGACACGCTACTTCGCGACGTACAACCTGGTGTGTGGTCCGGTGGTGGACGACGAGCAGCATCTGCTCGGCGCCGTCAGCGTCGACGACGTACTCGATCATCTGCTGCCGGAGGACTGGCGCGAGGAGGAGGAAGACGTTGAGTGACCGCACCGCCCTGGGGCGGCAGCGCCTCGAGACCCCTCAGACGTCCCGGTTCCGTTTCAACTACGACGCCGAGGCCGTGGGTCGCGTCAGCGAGTCGATCGCGCGTTTCCTCGGGACGGGACGCTATCTCGCGATCCAGACGATCGTGGTGGTCGTGTGGATCTTCCTGAACATCGTTGCGGTGGGCCTGCAGTGGGATCCGTATCCGTTCATCCTGCTGAATCTGGCGTTCTCGACGCAGGCCGCGTATGCGGCGCCGTTGATCCTGCTGGCGCAGAATCGCCAGGAGAATCGCGACCGGGTGTCGTTGGAGGAGGACCGGTCGCGGGCGGAGCAGACGAAGGCGGACACCGAGTTCCTGGCGCGGGAACTGGCGGCGCTGCGGTTGGCGGTGGGCGAGGTGGCGACGCGCGACTATCTGCGCCGCGAGTTGGACGACATCAAGGCGCTGCTCGAGGAGCCCGGTGAGACCGACGAGTCGGGGGTGAGGAGGGCACCGCGTCGGTGACGCGCACAAGAACACCGCGTCGGTGACCGGGCGGGATCACGGGACCCGGAGTTGCACACACATCACCGTCGTTCTGTAACCTGCATCACAAACCGTGTGATGTGCGGAGGGGGACGGAAGGTGGGTGGTGGCGTGCGTTGGCAGGGAGCCTTCGTCGTGCCGATGGTCGTGGCAGCGGGTCTCGTCGCGACGGCGTCGGCGCCGTCGAGTGTCGCGGAGCCGGTGGCGAGCGCCTCGGAGACGTCGGCGTCGGAGCCGGCCGCATCGACGGCGGTGGGGGTGCTGCCCCCGTCACCCGCCGACCCGCTGTCTCCGGTCGGTCCGGCGGACTCGCCCGATCCGGGGGTCTCCCCCGCCTCGGCGGGTGACGGTTTCACGATTCTCGGCGACGGCCCGCTGGCGATTCCGGAGCTCGTGTACTACGCGTATCGCGCCGCCGAGATGCAGTTGGCGGTGAATTCTCCCGAGTGCGCGTTGCCGTGGAATCTGCTGGCTGCGATCGGTCGCTCGACGTCGGATCACGCGCACGGTGGCCGCACCGACGTGCTCGGGACTCTCGCGTCACCGGCGACCGCCCCGGACGGTCGGGTGGGACCGATGCTGCTACCCCCGCCGGTGTGGCAGGAGTACGCGGTGGACGGCAACGCCGACGGCACGGCGGATCCGCAGAACGTGTTCGATGCGACCCTGGCCGCGGGCGCGTGGATGTGCTCGGTGGGCGGTCCGGTGCGCGACGGCGACGGGGAGGCACGCGCGGTGGCCCTGTTCGATTCGTCGCCCGAGTTCCTCGCGGACACGCGGAGGTGGTCGGCGGCGTACGCGAAGGCGACGGCGGTCGCACCCGCCGCACCCGTTGCGGTGCCGTCGTCCGCGGTTCAGCCACCGGCGGCGACGACGCCGGGCACCGTGGACGTCGCGGCGACGGCGCCCGCCGTGGCACCGCCCGCGGATCCGTCGGGCGGCGAGGTCGCTCCGCAGGACGGTCCGCCGAACGTTCCGGCGTTGCCCGAGATTCCCGCGGAACTCGCGGAGCTGCCCTGCCTGGTTCCCGGGCTCTGCGAGTGACACGCCCACCGTGGGCGTGACATTTTTGTTATCCATCTCACAGTTCGATCGGTGCGCCGCACCCATGGGATGACACACGCCACGCGGGGCGACGCGGCGCGCACCCCTGTACTGCAGTTTCTCCCGCCACACCCGTGTCGGAACCCCCACCCGACACACCTTCGTGTTACATCACGGTTCAGTAACAGAAGGGCATCGAATCATGTAGCCTCAGCTCGGCCATGTAACGGAGGCGTCTCGTACCGGGATGCCCGAGGGAGGTACGAGTGGGACGGCACGCCAAGCCGCAGGATTCGAAGATCCGGCGCAACTCCGTCATCGCAATGACCGGTCTGGTGCCGGTGGGACTCGTGGCAGCGGCGGCCACCACCGCCGGGGCGTCACCGAAAACCCTGCTGGGCATCCACCAGCAGGAGGTCGAGCCCACCGCGAGCGCCGCCACCTCCCACCTCGGTTCGGCCGTGGCGGTGCCCGAAGCGGTGTCCGTGGCGTCCACCGCGGTCCTCACCGAACCTGCCGCTGCGCCCACACCGAAGGCCGCGCCCGCGGCCCCCGCTGCCGCACCGCAACCGGAGATCATGCAGGACGGCCCGCTCGGCATCCCCGGCATCAACTACTCCGCGTACCTCAACGCCGAGCGGATCCTCGCCGAGGAGAACCCCGGCTGCGGCATGTACTGGACACTGCTGGCCGGCATCGGCCGTGTCGAGTCCGGGCACGCCAACGGTGGGCAGGCCGACGACCGGGGCGATCTGCTCGAGCCCGTGATCGGCCTCCCCCTCAACGGAAGCCTGCCCGGCCAGGCCGTCATCTACGACACCGACGGCGGAGCACTCGACGGCGACGCCGTCTACGACCGCGCGGTCGGACCCATGCAGTTCATCCCCACCACATGGAACCAGTACGCGGGTGACGGCAACGGGGACGGAGTGGCCGACCCGCAGAACCTCTACGACTCGACGCTGACCACGGCGCGGTACCTGTGCGACGGCGGACGCGACATGCGCAACCTCGCCGACACCACGAAGTCGATCCTCCGCTACAACCAGTCGATGGCGTACGTCACCAACGTTCTCGCATGGTCGGCCGCCTACTCCACGGGCATCACGCCGAGCCCGGCGGACCTGCCTCGGATCCACTGAACCACCCCCGCCTACCATGGGGACCATGGCAGTCACCGAGTCCGACGTCCGCGCCGCACTGTCCCGGGTCGACGACCCGGAGATCCGCAAACCCATCACGGATCTCGGCATGGTCAAGAGTGTCGACATCGCCGACGACAGCAGCGTCGACATCGTCGTCTACCTGACGACCGCCGGGTGCCCGATGCGCACCGAGATCATCGATCGCGTCACCAAGGCCGTCGCCGATGTCGCCGGGGTGGGCGAGATCCGCGTGGAGCTCGAGGTGATGAACGACGAGCAACGCACCGAGCTCCGCAAGAGCCTGCGCGGCGACTCGGCCGAACCGGTCATCCCCTTCGCCCAGCCCGGCTCGCTCACCCGCGTCTACGCGGTGGCATCCGGCAAGGGCGGCGTCGGCAAGTCGTCCGTGACGGTGAACCTCGCCGCGGCGATGGCCGCGCGCGGGCTGTCGGTCGGCGTGCTCGACGCCGACATCTACGGTCATTCGATCCCGCGCATGCTCGGCACCTCCGCGAAACCCACCCAGGTCGAGCGGATGATCATCCCGCCTGTCGCGCACGACGTGAAGATGATCTCCATCGCCCAGTTCACCGACGGCAACACGCCGGTCGTGTGGCGTGGTCCCATGTTGCACCGCGCGCTGCAGCAGTTCCTCGCCGACGTGTTCTGGGGCGATCTGGACGTGCTGCTGCTGGATCTGCCGCCCGGCACGGGCGACGTCGCGATCTCGGTGGCCCAGCTGATCCCCAACGCCGAGATCCTCGTCGTCACCACGCCGCAGCAGGCCGCCGCCGAGGTCGCCGAGCGTGCCGGATCGATCGCGCTGCAGACCCGTCAGCGCATCGCCGGCGTCATCGAGAACATGTCCTGGCTCGAGTTGCCCGACGGCACGAAGATGGACGTGTTCGGGACCGGGGGCGGCGAGGCCGTCGCCGAGCGACTGACCCGGGCGGTGGGCGCGACGGTGCCGCTGCTCGGTCAGATCCCGCTGGATCCCGCGATCCGCGAGGCCGGCGACGAGGGCACCCCCATCGTGCTCAGCGCCCCCGAATCGGCACCGGGTGCGGCGCTGTGCGAGATCGCCGAGAAGATCGCCGTGCGGCGACGGGGACTGGCGGGAATGTCCCTCGGGATCGACACCACCCGGCACCTCTGACGTCGTCGACCCGACGCGGCCCGACCCCACCGGTCCGGGTCGCGTCCCGGTCTAGGTCGCGTCGGGATCGATCGGTGGGGTCTCGCCGGGTGCGAGGGGCTTGGACAGGTCGGGCCGGGACGGGGCGGCGCCGTCGGTTCCGGTCGAACCGTTGCGTCCCTGGGTGGACGACGGGCCGTCGAAGTTTCCGGTGAAGAGCGAGTCGTCGCCGTCGAGCAGATGTTTGGTGATCACGGCCTTCGGCGTCATGCCGCGCAACTGGTTGAGTTCCGCCAGCGGTTGCCGCAGATCGTCGAATTCCGGACCGAGATCGTCCTTGAGTTGTTCCCGGGCGCCCGCCGCATAGTCCCGGACCTGACGCAGCGCTTTGGCGACCCAGGACACCGCCCCTGGCAGGCGCTCCGGGCCGAGCACGACCAACGCTGCGATGAGCAGGACCATCAACTCGCCCCAACCGATGTTGCCGAACACCGCTCCAGAGTACGTCGTGCGCACCGAGTCGGCTCACCGACGGTCGTCGGGCGACGACGTGACCGCTCAGTCGGAGGCCGGAGTGACCTGGATGTCGACGACGCGGCCGCTGCGCACCAACTGAACGGTGACCGGTTCGCCGATCGTCTGGAGGTGCACGGCGACGACCAGTTCGTCGGCGCTCGTGACGTCCCGGTCTCCGACCCGGGTGATGACATCGCCCTCGACGATGCCGGCGGCCTGGGCGGGGCTGCCGTCCTGGACGTTGGCGACCTCGGCACCGCTGGCGACCTCGTTGACGACGGTCCGCGCGTTCACGCCGATCTCCGGGTGGTGCATCACCCCGTCGCGGATCAGTGCCTGCGCGACCGCGGTGACCTCGTCGACGGGGATCGCGAAGCCGAGCCCCACCGAACCGCCCGTCTCCGACTTGATGGCCGAATTGATCCCGATCACGTGCCCTTCGAGGTCGATGAGTGGACCACCCGAGTTGCCGGGGTTGATGGACGCGTCGGTCTGCACCGCGTCGATCACCGCGTCGGTGTCGGTTCCCTGGCCGCTGAGCCGCATCGGCCGGTGCAGCGCGCTGACGATGCCGCGGGTGACCGTCTTGCTCAGTCCGAGGGGTGAACCGACGGCGACGACGTCCTCACCGACCTGCACGTCGGCGGATCTACCGAGTTCGGCGACGACCAGATTGTCGACGTCGTCGACCGACAGCACCGCGAGGTCGGTCTTGATGTCGCGGCCGACGATCTCGGCGGGCACCTTCGTGCCGTCGTTGAACGTCACCTGCACGTTCGCGTCCGGGTTGTCGGCCGCCATCGAGACGACGTGGTTGTTCGTGACGATGTAGCCGGCTCCGTCGATGACGACGCCGGATCCGGTGCCCGCGTTGTCACCGAGCGTGACCTGGATGGACACGACGGACGGCAGAACCGCCTCGGCCACCCGCGCGACGGTGCCGTCGGGTATCTCGGTTCCGCCCGCGACCTGTTCGAGCGACACACCGCGGCTGGTCAGCGAACCGTTGTCGGAGAGCACCAGCGCCACCACCAGGCCGCCGACCATGCCGACGACGAGCGCGGCCGCGGCGAGCGTCGCGAGAGCGCGGGAGTCCACGCGACGGTCGAACAGCACCTCGCGGAGGGAGAGCCGGCGTGCCGGCGGGAGGGGGGCGTCCTCGGTGGCACCGAGCGGGGCTCCGAGCCGCACCGACGACTCGGGATCGCGCCACGGGTCGACCGGATCCTCGACCGTGTCGTCCTCGGGGCCGCGCGGAGGGCGTTGCAGGGTGTCGGCGGTGTCGTCCGGACGACCGTAGGCCTCGGCGAGCACCGGATCGGTCGGCGGGGCGTGTCCGATGCGGGGGTCGGGCGTCGAGCCGCGACCGCCGGCGAACGAACCGTCGGTGCCCGAGGGGCGGCCGAACACTCGCGCGGCCGCGTCGTCGACGGCGGGCCGGTACACCGGCCGCGGATCGAGCCGGGGCGCATCCGCCGGCCGGGTGATCACGCCGGATGCGAGGTCCGGTGTCCCGTCGTGCCCGGACGGATCACCTGTCCCGTCGTGCCCGGACAGATCACCTGTCCCGTCGTGCCCGGACAGATCACCGGACAGATCGTCGATGCCGAGTTCGTGTTCTCGGCCGGTCCGTTGCACAGAATCCGCGCTCACGCGTGTCCGTCTCCCCCGTGTTGGTCCGTCACGCAGCCCAGTATCACCGATGATGCCCGGGCCGTCGCCATCGCCCGTCCGTCGTCACCGACGGCGCAGGATCGACCAGCGACGCGACGCTCCCCACATTTCGGTACCGGCACCGCCGGGAAGATCGTTCGCGCGCGGATCGTCGGGCCTGGTGTCGCAGAGGTGCGCGGGAATGTTGCTGAGGGCACCGAGCAGCGACGACGGCATCGTCGGGGCGTGCGTCGCGGCGTTGCGCAGGGCGTGACGCGCCTGCTGCTGGGCTTCGACCTCGGCGGCGCACTCGGGGCAGACGGACAGGTGCTGCGCGGCACGCAGGTGGGGTGCCATCCGCAGTTCGCCGTCGACGAATGCGGCGACGGCCTCGCTGGCCAGGTGCTCCGTGGAACCGAACCTGCGAGGTGGCTGCACCATCGTCATCAAATCCTCCCGGCGGCTACCTTGCATCGACGTGACCGACTTCGACCTTCCCATGTTCGCGCAGGTGCTCACGCAACGCCTGGCGACCCCGGTGGATGCGGCTGCGCACCGTACCGAGCTTGACGTCGAGCGTCGCACCGATCTCCTCGTACGAGAGGCCCTCGATGTCGCAGAGCACCACTGCCGCACGATACTCCGGTGCGAGCGAGTCCAGCGCGGACTGCAGGTCGGCGCCGAGTCGGGCGTCGTGGTAGATCTCCTCGGGGTTCGGCCCCTGGGCCGGCACCCGGTCGTAGTCCTCGGGCAGCGCCTCCATCCGGATACGGTTGCGACGGCGCACCATGTCGAGGAACAGGTTCGTGGTGATGCGGTGCAGCCACCCCTCGAAGGTCCCGGGCTGGTAGTCCTGCAGCGACCGGAAGACCCGGATGAACGTGTCCTGGGTCAGGTCCTCGGCGTCCTGCGCGTTGCCCGAGAGCCGGTAGGCGAGCCGGTACACCCGGTCGCCGTGTTCACGGACCAGGTCGTCCCACGACGGCATCGCGGCACGATCGCCCGTCGCATCGAACACCGCGGTACCGGTCAGTGCCGCGCTCTCGGCCGGGATGCCGGTGGGCTCCGCGATACCGTGTCCGTGGGTGTCCACCCGGTCGAGCGTGACGGTGTCGCTACCGGGGACGATGTGGGAACTGTGCATGTGGATCGCCGGATCCTCCTCTTCGGGACCGCTGATCGGGAACATCGCTCGAGGTGTCCAACGCGCGGGGCCGGGACTTTGTTCCCGACCGGCCCGTTGTCTGCCCGGTCGACGCCGCCGATCGTCGCGTTCGCGGTCTGCTGCGTGTCCGACCGCTACATTTCCGCACGGCGATGTGGCCGCCGTATGAGTAACCTGATAGTCGCCTGAGAAATCCGCGGATCAAGATTTCGGTCGCCCGTGTCGCGCGCCTGCCTGCATCGATGCCCCGGCACCGATAGCCTCGTGCACGTGCAGACCAATGCCGATCGGATTCTGGCCCACGCCGAGAACGTCGTCGTCGAGGACGACGACCTCGTCGCGGCGCGGGAACGTGCCCTCGATCTCGGGGCCGACCCGGTGCCCCCGTCCGTGGGTGCCGCCCTGTCGTTGTTCGCGCGCATGCTCGATGCCCGCACCGTCGTGGAGATCGGCACGGGTGCGGGAGTGAGCGGCCTCTGGTTGCTGCACGGGTTGCGGGAGGACGGGGTGCTGACCACGATCGACAGCGAACCCGAGCATCAGCGCGCCGCGAAGACCGCGTTCCGGGAGTCCGGTGTCGTCGCGTCACGCACCCGGTTGATCAACGGCAGCGCCCTCGACGTGCTGCCGCGGCTCGCCGATTCCGGCTACGACCTGGTGTTCGTCGACGCGATGCCGGACGACCACCCGCACTACGTGCGCGAGGGGGTGCGACTGTTGCGGGCGGGCGGCGTGATCGTCCTGCACAATGCGCTGCTGGCCGGGCGTGTCGCAGATCCGGCGGCGCGCGATTCGACGGTCGTCGCGGTGCGTGAGGCGGCCCGCGCGATCTCCTCCGACGAGCGGCTCGCGCCGGTCGTGCTACCGCTGGGCGACGGCCTGCTGTGCGCTGTCCGCATGGACTGAGCGCGGTCCGTCCTCAGATCCACACGCCCTTGCCGATCGCGACGACACCACCGTTGCTGACCGCGAACCGTTGACGATCCCGTTCGAGGTCGACGCCGATGATCTCACCGTCGCCGACGACCACGTTCTTGTCGAGGATCGCGCGGCGGACCACCGCGCCCTTCCCGATGCGCACCCCGGGCATCAGGACGCTGCCCTCGACGGTCGCGCCGTCCTCGACCATCACGTTGGAGCTGAGCACCGAGTTGCGGACGGTCGCAGCCGACAGGATCGAGCCGGCCCCGACGATGGATTCCTGGGCGAGCCCGCCCTGCACGAACTTGGCGGGCGGGAGGTTCTCCGCCGCACCCCGGATCGGCCACCGACGGTTGTAGAGGTTGAAGATCGGATGGACCGACACCAGGTCCATGTGCGCGTCGTAGAACGCGTCGAGGGTCCCCACGTCCCGCCAGTACGCGCGGTCGCGCTCCATGGCGCCGGGAACGACGTTGTCGTTGAAGTCGTACACGTGGGCGAGGCCCTGCGCCACCAGGGCGGGGATGATGTCGCCGCCCATGTCGTGGTCGGAGTCCTGGTTCTCGGAATCGGCGCGCAGCGCCTCGACGAGGACCTTGGTCGTGAACACGTAGTTGCCCATCGACGCGAAGGTGACGTTGGGGTCGTCGGGGGTGCCCGGCGGGTGCGCGGGTTTCTCGAGGAACTGGGTGATGCGCCCCGACTCGTCGCTGTCGATGCACCCGAACGCGAACGCCTCGCTGCGCGGCACCCGGATTCCCGCGACGGTGACGCCCGCCCCGGAGTCGATGTGCTGACGGACCATCTGCTCGGGGTCCATCCGGTAGACGTGGTCGGCGCCGAACACGACGATGTACTCGGGATCCTCGTCGTAGACGAGATTGAGGGACTGCAGGATCGCGTCGGCGCTGCCGGTGTACCAGCGGGGGCCGAGCCGCTGCTGGGCCGGGACCGGTGTGATGTATTCGCCGGTGAACCCCGACAACCGCCACGTCTGGGAGATGTGCCTGTCCAGGGAGTGCGATTTGTACTGGGTCAGCACGCAGATCCGCAGGTAGCCGGCGTTGACCAGGTTGCTCAGCACGAAGTCGATCAGCCGGTAGGCCCCGCCGAACGGCACGGCGGGTTTCGCACGGTCGGCCGTCAACGGGTACAGGCGTTTACCCTCGCCTCCGGCGAGCACGATTCCAAGCACATGCGGCTGGCTCCTCACACGCTCAACCTATCCGGCGGCCCCCACCGTCGCCAGCGATGCGGCATTTCGGCGCGGGGGTCCACGACACACCCCGGCCAATACCCCGAGGGGGTATATCATGGTCGGCATGAGCGGCGAACACGAGGTCCCCACAGCCACAGGCGAGTCGTGCCACACCACCCACGGCTACATCGGTGACAAGGCGAAGTACCTCGCGCGCGTCAAGCGCATCGAGGGCCAGACCCGGGGTATCCACCGGATGATCGACGAGGAACAGTACTGCATCGACATCCTCACCCAGATCTCCGCGCTCACCCGCGCCCTCGAAGGGCTCGCCCTCGGCCTGCTCGACGACCATCTGCGGCATTGTGTCGTGGACGCGGCGGCCACCGGCGGAGAGCAGGCCGAACGCAAACTCGAGGAGGCCTCCGCCGCCATCGCCCGGCTCGTCCGATCCTGAGTTTCCCGGCCGCTCGCCGCATCCCGCCGACCGGTCGCCGGGATCGAGTGGCCCGAACCGGACCGGACGGATAGTTTGAATCGGTGCGCGTGGCGATGATGACTCGGGAATATCCGCCGGAGGTGTACGGCGGTGCAGGTGTCCACGTCACCGAACTCGTCGCCCGGCTCCGGCAGCTGTGCGAGGTGGACGTGCACTGCATGGGCGCACCCCGCGACACCGCGGTCGTGCACGGCCCCGATCCCGCCCTGGCCGCCGCGAATCCGGCGCTGGCGACCCTCTCGGCCGAACTGCGCATGGCCGATGCGGCGTCGGGCGCCGACATCGTGCACTCCCACACCTGGTACACCGGGCTGGCCGGGCACCTCGCCGCCGAGTTGTACGACCTGCCGCACGTGCTGACGGCGCACTCCCTCGAACCGCGGCGGCCCTGGAAGGCGGAGCAACTCGGTGGCGGCTACCGGATCTCGTCCTGGTCCGAACGCAACGCCGCGCAGTACGCCGACGCGGTGATCGCCGTCAGCGACGGCATGCGCCTCGACGTGCTCGACGCGTATCCGTTCGTGGACCCGGCCCGGGTCCACGTGGTGCGCAACGGCATCGACACGGCGACGTGGTATCCGGGGCCCGCGGTCCCGGGCACCGGGTCCGTCCTCGACCGGATCGGCGTCGATCCCGACGCCCCCCTCGCGGTGTTCGTCGGGCGGATCACCCGACAGAAGGGACTGAGCCATCTCGTCGCGGCGGCCCACCACGTGGCTCCCGAGATCCAACTGGTGCTCTGTGCGGGCGCCCCCGACACACCGGAGATCGCCGCCGACACCGCCCGCGCCGTCGCCGAACTGCAACGTGCCCGCGGCAACGTCTTCTGGGTGCAGGAGATGCTGCCCACGGATTCGGTGCGCGAACTCCTCTCCGCCGCGCGGGTGTTCGTGTGCCCGTCGGTGTACGAGCCGCTCGGGATCGTCAACCTCGAGGCGATGGCGTGCGAGACGGCTGTGGTCGCGTCGGATGTCGGCGGCATCCCGGAAGTCGTCCGGGACGGTGTGACCGGGCGCCTCGTCCACTACAACTCGTACGAGCCGCGGGCCTACGAACGCGCGTTGGCCGCAGCGATCGACGAGGTTGCGGGCGATCCGGTCCGCGCCGCCGAGTACGGGCGCGCGGGCCGGGAACGGGTGATCGCCGAGTTCTCGTGGACACGGATCGCGCGGCAGACCCTCGACGTGTACGAGGACGTGCTCAACCGCCGCTGACGGTGGCGTCGCCGCGGTCGTCACCGTCGTCGCGCCGCAGCCACGTCGACACCGTCACCGATGCGGTGACCTCGAAGTCGTGGGGCAGCGCCGCGACCATCTCGGCGCGCTGCTGCGGCGTGAGGTGGAACGCGGACGGGCCCATACCGACGAGCCGGGTCACCGCCCCCGGATCCAACGCCATCGTGAAGTGCACCGGTACGCGGTCGACCCGTTCGAACCGGCCCGACAGCGCTGCCGACAATCGCTCCGGTTTGTGTTCGTCGACGCGCACCATGCCCGGCAGCGACACCAGTTCTCGAAGGTGGTCGCCGGTCGGCGCGGCCACCACGAGGGCACCTCCGGGAACGAGGACACGGTGCAGTTCGGCGGCGTTGCGCGGCGCGAAGATCGACAGGACATGGGAGACGGCCCCTGTTGTCACCGGCAGCCCGCCCCAGGCGTCGGCGAGCACCGCACCGACACGCGGATGGCTGCGTGCGATGCGGCGCACCGCCGGTTTGGACACGTCGAGACCGATACCCCGCGCATCGCCGAGATCGTCGAGTACGCGCGCGAGGTACTGTCCCGTCCCGGCCCCCACCTCGAGCACCCGCGCGGCGCCCGGATCGGTCGACGTGTCCCACGTTCGGGCACACGCCGCACCGACAGCGCTGCGCAGCGGGTCGTAGTGTCCGGCGTCCAGGAACGCGGCGCGGTCGGCGATCATCTCGGCGGTGTCGCCGGTGAACTTCGTGGACGATCCGGGCAGGAGCGACACGTAGCCCTGTCGCGCGACGTCGAAGGTGTGCCCGAGATCGCACAGCACCGTACCGGCGTCCAGATCGAGCGGCCCCTCGCAGTGCGGACATGCGAGCAGGTCGATCACGGAATCGAGCATCGGTTCACCTCACCCGTCGGGTTCTTCAGGACCGCACCGGGCTCTGCCCGCCGACGACACCGGGCTCTGCCCGCCGACGACACCGGGCCCCGCCCGCCGACGACACCGGGCCCCGCACAGGGGTCTGTGCGGGGCCCGGAGCGTACGAACGAGTCACCGATCAGCTGGTGACATTCTTGAGTTCGTCGCCGAGGGCAGCAGCCTCATCCGGCGTGAGTTCGACGACCAGACGTCCGCCGCCCTCGAGTGGAACCCTCATGACGATTCCTCGTCCCTCTTTGGTTGCTTCGAGGGGACCGTCCCCGGTCCGGGGCTTCATGGCCGCCATCCTCTGCTCCCTCCAAATCTGCACCCGGCGCTCGGATGCGTGGGTTACCGTGTGGTGACCTCGCCGACCGCGACGAGGCACGCCCCCTTATTCTTCCCTATCGCGAACTTCGCCGGTCATCTGACTCCCGCATACGGGTGTGCGAAGTCGATCACCGGCCGTTCGGCACCCAGCACGTCGCGAGATGATCATCGACCATCCCGGTGGCCTGCATCAACGCATACGCCGTGGTGGGGCCCACGAACCGGAAACCTCTGCGCCTGAGTTCGCCGGCCATCGCCGTGGACTCGCCGGTGACGGCGGGTACCGCGTCCGTATTCGCGAACCGTCGGGCACGGCGGGGAGGCGCGAACGACCACAGGAGCGAATCGAGGTCCGTTCCGTCGAGTGCGAGTACCGCCCGCGCGTTCCCGATCACGGCGTCGATCTTGCGCCTGTTCCGGACGATGCCCGGGTTCGCCATGAGTCGGGCGACGTCGTCGTCGCCGTACCGCGCGACGACGTCGACGTCGAATCCGTCGAAGGCCGCGCGGAACGCCGGGCGTTTACGCAGGATCGTCAGCCACGACAGCCCCGACTGGAACGCCTCGAGGGAGAGCCGCTCGAACAGTTCGTCGCGACCGTGCAGCACGCGTCCCCACTCGGTGTCGTGATAGTCGCGGTAGATCGTCTCACCGGGCCGATCCACCGCCCACGGGCATCGTTCACGGTCATCGCTCATGTGTTGCCTCCGGACCGTCGGGATCGGTGCCGGTCGTGCCGTCCGGGGTGTTCGTGTCGTCCGGGGTGTTCGTGTCGTCCGCTTCGGTACGGTCGCCGGAATCGCCGTCCGAGGTGCCCGGTGGTACCGCCGCCTCGTGTTCGTCCAGTCGGGCTCTCAGTTCGTCGATCTCGCGTGCCAGCCGGTCCAGAGCCCAGTCGACCTCCCCCATCTTGTAGCCGCGCACCGTCTGCTGGAAACGCAGGTCGCGCACGTCGGTGCCCGTCACGTCGGTGGCGGGCAGCACCGTGGCGGTCGTTCCGGGCGGGATGGGTGCGAGCGCCTCCCCTCGGCCGAACACCGCGCTCGCCGCGAGGAAGAGCGCGGCGCCGACGAACGCCACGACGAGGACGTACAGCAGAACCGTCAGCATCCCTCGATCTTGGCACGTGCCGCCGACACCGCGATCAGCCGGTGATCGTGGCCATCGGCGGGCGATCGTCGAGGTTCACGTGCGTCCGTCGCGGCACGAAGGAGTCGCCGTCGACGACGAACTGCGTCAGCGGCGCACCCGAGTCCGGCACTCCGCACCGGCCGAGCATCGTGCCCACGATCTGGCGGCTCATCGCACCGAGCTCCGACAGCGGGCGGTTCCGGTGCTTGCGCACACCCAGGTTGACCTGGGCTATCGCCGACAGTCCGTAACGGTCGTAGGTGTCGAGCAGCAACCCGATCTCCACGCCGTAACCGGGCGCGAACGGTACCGCTTCGAGTAGTTCCCGGGTTCCGGCGTACTCGCCGCCGAGCGGTTGGAGGACACACGTCAACTCGGGACGCATCGCCGCGAGCAGTGGCCGCGCGACCAGTTCCGTGACGCGACCCCCGCCGTGGGCGTCCTCGGTGCCGCTCACGCGCAGCGGCCGACGATAGTAGCCCTTGACGAGGTGGATGCCGTCGCCGAGGAGCAGCGGTCCGAGCAGCTTCGGGACGAACGCCGGATCCGGGTTGATCAGGTCGGAATCGACGAACGCGACGAGATCTCCGGAGGTGGCGGCGAGGGAGCGCCACAGCACCTCCCCCTTGCCCGGCACCGGTGCCAGCCCGGGAACGGCGTCCTCCCGCGACAGGACGCGGGCACCGGCGGCGCGGGCGCGGGTCGCGGTGTCGTCGGTGGACCCGGAATCGAGCACGACGAGTTCGTCGACCAACCCTCCGAGCAGCGGGTGGATCGTGTCCACGACCCCCGCCACGGTGTCCTCCTCGTTCAGGGCGGGCAGCACGACGGTGACCGTGCGACCGGCCTTCGCCGCTTCGAGTTCGGCGACCGTCCATGCGGGACGGTCCCAGCTGTTCGCCTGATCCCAGGTTCGTGCGGGCGCACTCATGCCAGCCCCCTGACCGTCCGCGCCGGTGGGCGGGTCCCCACGATCGCTGCAGTCATGTCGACCACCCTGCGGGTCGCGGCGACCTCGTGTACCCGGAACACCCGGGCGCCCGCCGCCGCGGCCAATGCCGTCGCTGCCAATGTGCCCTCCAACCGCTCGGCGAGTTCGACCCCCAGAGTCTCGCCCACGAAGTCCTTGTTGCTCAGCGCCATGAGCACGGGCCATCCCGTGTTCACGAGAACGTTCGCGTGCCGCAACAGTGCGAGCCCGTGGTGGGTGTTCTTGCCGAAGTCGTGGGTGGGGTCGATGAGGACCGCATCGCGTGCGACACCTCGCCGGACCGCGTCCTCGGCCGCACCGACCACCTCCGCGACGACGTCGGCGACGACGTCGGCGTAGCGGACACGGTGCGGCCGGGTGCGCGGCACGGCACCACCGGTGTGCGAGCAGACGATGCCGGCACCGGTCGCCGCGGCGACGTCGACCAGGTCCGGGTCGGCACCGGCCCAGGTGTCGTTGATCAGGTCGGCGCCCTCCGCGACGGCACGACGCGCGACCTCGCTGCGCCACGTGTCGACGCTGATGAGCAACGACGGGTACCGTTCGCGGATCGCCGCGACGAACGGCACGACGCGCCGCGTCTCCTCGGCGGCGTCGACCTCGTCGCCGGGACCGGCCTTGACCCCTCCGATGTCGACGAGATCCGCCCCTTCACGGACCGCGCGGTCCACCGCGGCGAGCGCCGCATCGTCGGTGAACGTCGCGCCGCGGTCGTAGAACGAGTCGGGTGTCCGGTTCACGATCGCCATCACGAGCGCCCGGTCGGTCGCCACGGGCCGCCCGCACAGGGTGGGCAGCACGGACCCGGGTGGCGCGTCGTCGCCGGCCGTGGGGCCGGGATTCGCGGAGGTGTCGGTGACGGAACCGGTCATGGCTCCCATCCTGACACGCTCACCGGCCGGGCATTTCACCCCGCGTGAGCGCATCGACGTATCCGTCGAAGATCGCCCGGTAGCCCTCGGCCCTGCTCGCGAGGACCAGCAACTCGTCGTCACCGACGGCGGAGTAGCCCTGTTTGCGCAGATCCACCTTGCGACTCTTGAAGGTGCTGGTGTGCTCGAGGTGATCGGTGATGCGGACGAACAACGGCACGGCGTACTCGGGGAGGAGCCGGTGGAGCAGGTCGGACAGTTCGGCACCGTCGAGTGACGCACCGGGGTGCAGGGTCACCGCGGCCATTCCGGCGCGGCCGTCGGCGCCGGGCACCTCCACGCCGTACACGACGGCCTCGGAGACGGCGTCGTGTTCGGTCACGGCTCCCTCGACCTGGGTGGTCGCGACGTTCTCGCCCTTCCACCGGAAGGTGTCGCCGAGCCGGTCGACGAACGCCACGTGCATGAAGCCCTGGCTGCGCACGAGGTCGCCGGTGTCGAACCACACGTCGCCGTCGGTGAAGGCGTCGCGCACGAGCTTGGCCTCACTCGCGTCCGGGTCCGTGTATCCGTCGAACGGTGCCCGGGAGGTGATCTTCGCCAGGAGCAGACCGACCTCACCGCGCCCGACCCGGTGCAGGCGCCCGTCCTCGCCGCGACGCGGCCGGCCGGTGTCGGCGTCGTAGTCGACCACGGCGTACGGCAGTGGGCACACCCCGGCGGTACGGGGCTGGTTCAGTGCGTTGATGAACGCGATGTTGCATTCGCTGGCGCCGTAGAACTCGGCGACCCGTTCGACCCCGAAACGCTCGGTGAACGCCTCCCAGATCTCGGGGCGCATGCCGTTGCCGACGATGACGCGGATGTCGTTGTCGCGGTCGGTGGGCTGCTCCGGCTGGTTCAGCAGGTAGCGGCAGACCTCGCCGATGTAGATGAACGCGGTCGCCCCGTTGCGGGCGGCGTCGGCCCAGAACCCCGAGGCGGAGAACTTGCGTCCCAGCGCGAACGTGGCGCCCGCACCGAGTACGGACGACAACGCGACTGTGAGCGCGTTGTTGTGGTACAGCGGAAGGCAGCAGTAGAGGGTGTCGTCACGGCGCAGGCGCACACCGAGCCCACCGAGACCCGACATCGATTTGAGCCACCGGAAGTGGGTCATCCGGCTGGCCTTCGGCAGGCCGGTCGTGCCGGAGGTGAAGATGTAGTAGGCGACCTCCGATGCCTGCAGCCGCTCGGTGACCGCGGGATTCGCCGAGTCCGCGTCGGCCGCCAGCACGTCGAGTTCGGTGATGCGGAGTGTCGTCTTCGCCTGGGGTGGTCCGTCGAGCGAGTCGATCGCCTCGTCGCATTCCTCGCCGACGACGAGGACGGTGGCGTCGAGCAGACCGAGACTGTGGGCGAGGACGTCGCCGCGCTGGTGGTGGTTGAGCATGCCGGCCGCGGCACCGAGTTTCACGGCGGCGAGCACGACCAGCAGGGCTTCGGGGCGGTTGGCCACGAGGATGCCGACGACGTCGCCGGTACGGACGCCCTGCGCGGCGAGCACCGCGGCATATCGGTTGACCTGGGCGTTGGCGTCGCCGTAGGTGAGGGTGTCGCCTTCGAAGCGCAGGAACGGGTGGTCGGGACGACGCTCGGCGAGCTTCTGGAACACCGAACCGATGGTTTCGCGGGCTCGGGGGGTCCGCGTCATCCCCAGCGCCCCGCGGAGCAGGCTCGGGGCGTCGGCCAGCATCGACGGCAGCTGGGCGGCCAGCCCCGTCAACGAGACGGTCGAGACGTTCTTCGCGGGCGCAGTGTCGGTCACGTCTATCCTCACGGCGATGGTGGGCGGGGCGACCGCTCGATCCGCTGCCGCGCGGCCCACCCCCGGAACTTACCGAAGAGTAGATAATCGGGCGCCGGAGTGGAACCCCTCACATTCCGGCCACACCCCGCGCGCACCGATCCAAGGCATCTCCGACGTTACCCGAACGCTCCAGCCGATCGAGGGCGCGTTGCGCGACGAACCCCGTACCCACCATCGATTCGAGCCAGGTCAGCAGCGGGGCGTAGTGACCGACCGGGTCGAGCAACACCACCGGTTTGCCGTGTATCCCGAGGAAACCCCCCGTCCACGTCTCGAACAGCTCCTCGAGCGTGCCGATTCCACCCGGAAGGGTGATGAAGGCGTCGGCACGCGTGTCCATCACCTGTTTCCGTTCGCGCATCGTCTCGGTGACGATCAACTCGTCGGCGTCCACGTCGGCGACCTCGCGGTGCACCAGCGCCTTGGGGATGACACCGACGGTGTGTGCGCCGGACGCCCGCGCCGCCTCCGCGACCGCACCCATCATCGACACGTTCCCGCCACCGGAGACCAGACTCCAGCCGCGGCGACCGATCTCCGCGCCGAGTTCACTCGCCAGATCCAGGAACGAGCGGTCGACCGGGCCGGACGCGCAGTACACGCACACCGCGAGACCGGATCCGCCGGCCGCACCGTCGATCACCACGCCGTCTCCTCACCGAACAAGGTGTGTTCGTCCTCGCTGCGGTGGGCGTCGACGACGATCTGGACGGCCTCCTCGATGCTGTCGGTGACCGAGATCAGGTCGAGATCGTCCGCCGAGATCTTCCCGTCCCGCGCCATCGTCGCGCGGATCCACTCGAGCAGACCCGACCAGTAGTCGCTGCCGAACAACACGATCGGGAACCGTGTGATCTTGTGGGTCTGGACGAGCGTGACCGCCTCGAACAGTTCGTCGAGGGTGCCGAATCCACCGGGCAGGCAGATGAACGCCTGCGAGTACTTGACGAACATCGTCTTGCGCGCGAAGAAGTACCGGAAGTTCAGGCCCAGATCGACCCACTCGTTGAGGGACTGCTCGAACGGCAACTCGATACCGAGCCCGATCGAGAATCCACCCGACTCGCTGGCACCGCGGTTCGCGGCCTCCATCGCGCCCGGGCCACCGCCGGTGACCACGGCGTACCCGGCGTCCACCAGCGCCGCGCCGAGCCGTCGCCCCGCCTCGTACTCCGGATGGTCGACGGGGGTGCGGGCCGACCCGAACACCGCGACCGCGCGCGGAACCTCCGCGAGAGCCCCGAATCCCTCGACGAACTCGCTCTGGATGCGAAGCACCCGCCACGGATCGGTGTGCACCCAATCGGTGGGTCCGCGCCGGTCGAGGAGCCGCTGGTCCATCGTCGTGATCTCGGTCGCGCGATCTCCGCGGAGCTGGACCGGACCGCGGTGGACGACCTCGCTGCGCGGCCGGCGGTCGGAGTTCGGGTCGGGAGTGTCGGCTGCCATGGCCGTCAGATTATCGGTCCCGGTCGGGCCGGCCTCACCGACGGTCAGCGCGTCAGGTAACCGCGCAGCACCGAGGTCACCTCGGTGATGTGCCGGACGTCGACGTGCTCGTCGCGCTTGTGGGCCAGGTTCGGGTCGCCCGGCCCGTAGTTGACCGCCGGGATCCCCAGCGCCGCGAACCGCGACACGTCCGTCCAGCCGTACTTGGCCCGGAACCGGCCGTCGGCGGCAGCGACGAGGGCCGCTGCCGACGGGTGCGACAGGCCCGGCAACGCCCCCGGCGACATGTCGGTGAGTTCCATCGCGACGTCCAGACCGTCGAAGACCTCGCGTACATGCGCGAGCGCCGCGTCGGGCGTGCGGTCCGGCGCGAACCGGAAGTTGACGTCGAGCTCGGCCTCGTCGGGGACGACGTTGCCCGCCACACCTCCGGCGATCCGCACGGCGGACAGACCCTCGCGGTAGACGCAGCCGTCGATGTCCACCGATCGTGCCTCGTACCGGGCCAACCGGTCGAGCACGGGAGCGAGCCTGTGCACGGCGTTGTCGCCGAGCCACGACCGCGCGGAGTGTGCGCGGACACCGGTCGTCGTGATCCGCACCCGCAGGGTGCCCTGGCAGCCCGCTTCGATCAGTCCGCCGGTCGGTTCCCCGAGGATCGCGACGTCCGCGTCGAGCCAGTCGCGCAGTTCGGACTCGATGCGACCGAGCCCGTTGAACTCGGCGGCGATCTCCTCGCAGTCGTAGAACACCAACGTCAGGTCGTGCGCGGGGTCCGCGACGGTCGCCGCGAGGTGCAGGAACACGGCGTCACCGGACTTCATGTCGGACGTGCCGCACCCGTACAACAGATCTCCGTCGCGGCGCGAGGGAACATTGTCGGCGATCGGCACGGTGTCGAGGTGGCCGGCCAGCAGCACCCTGCTGCCCAGTCCGCGGTGGGTGCGCGCCAGCACCGCGTTACCGCTCCGGATCACCTCGAATCCGTCGGTCTGCTCGCGCAGCGCCTCCTCGACGGCGTCCGCGAGCACCGCCTCGTCGTGGGAGACGCTCGGCACGTCCACGAGCGCGGCGGTCAGATCGATGGGGTCGGCGTGCAGATCGAGGTGCGGTACGGCCATGACCGAACAATAGGTGAGGCCGCTGTCCCGACGTCGCCGCACCGGTTTTTCGCGGCCACCACACGGGACGCGCGGCCCCTCGCGTACGCTTTCGCTCCGTGAGTGCACACGGAGCATCAGCAGTAGGCATCGCGAACATCGCGGCGGACGGCACCGTCCTCGACACCTGGTTCCCGGCCCCCGAGCTCGGGGAATTCACCGAAACCGGCACGTCACGCCTCGAAGGCACCGACATTCCGTCGGATCTCGCTCTGCTTGCCGGAACGGACGAAGCCCGCGACGTCACCCTCGTCGTGGTGCGCACCGTCATCGCCGACCTGTCGCAGCCGCCGGTCGACACCCACGACGTCTACCTGCGTCTGCACCTGCTGTCGCACCGGCTGGTGCGCCCGCACGGGATCAACCTCGACGGCATCTTCGGTTTCCTCGCCAACGTCGTGTGGACCAACTATGGGCCGTGCCTCGTCGAGGGCTTCGAGACGGTGCGGTCGCGCCTGCGGATCCGCGGCCCGGTGACGGTGTACGGCGTCGACAAGTTCCCCCGCATGGTCGACTACGTGGTCCCGTCGGGTGTGCGCATCGCCGACGCCGACAGGGTTCGCCTCGGCGCGCATCTCGCGTCCGGCACGACCGTCATGCACGAGGGGTTCGTCAACTTCAATGCGGGCACCCTCGGCAACTCGATGGTCGAGGGCCGCATCTCGGCCGGTGTCGTCGTCGACGACGGTTCCGATGTGGGCGGCGGCGCCTCGATCATGGGTACGCTCTCGGGCGGCGGCAAGGAGGTCATCTCCATCGGCAAACGCTGCCTGCTCGGCGCCAATGCCGGCGTGGGTGTCTCGCTCGGCGACGACTGCATCGTCGAGGCCGGTCTGTACGTGACCGCGGGTACCAAGGTCACCGGTCCGGACGGAACGGTCGTCAAGGCCAAGGAACTCAACGGTGCGTCGAATCTGCTGCTGCGCCGCAACTCCGTCAGCGGCGCCGTGGAGGTCGTGCCCAACAAGGGGTCCGGCGTCGAACTGAACGCCGCCCTGCACGCCAACGACTAGAACCGATCGAATCGTGAGTGAAGCCGAGCGTTCCACCGGGGCCACCGATCTCGGGAGTGGCCTGAAGGTCCGACATCTGACGATGATGGGGCTCGGCTCCGCGATCGGCGCGGGCCTGTTCCTGGGGTCCGGTGTCGGCATCGCCGCCGCCGGGCCCGCCGTGCTGGTGTCGTACCTTCTCGCCGGAATCATGATCATCTTCGTGATGAGGATGCTCGGCGAGATGGGCGCTGCCCTGCCGGTGAGCGGCTCGTTCTCGCACTATGCGCGGATCGGCATCGGCCGCTGGGCCGGGTTCACGATGGGCTGGCTCTACTGGTTCATGCTCATCATGGTGCTCGGGGTCGAGATCACCGGTGCCTCCGCGATCGTGCAGTCGTGGCTGCCCGGCGTGCCGCAGTGGGTGGTCGCGCTCGTATTCGTGGTGTTCTTCGCGGTCGTCAATCTCGCCCGCGTCGCCAACTTCGGCGAGTTCGAGTTCTGGTTCGCGGCGCTGAAGGTCGCGGTCATCATCGGGTTCCTCGTCATCGGTGTGCTGCTGGTGTTCGGCCTGTTGCCGGGCACCGACCCGGTCGGTTTCGTCCACGTCCTCGGGGACGGCGACGGATTCGCCCCCAACGGGATCGCCGGTATCGCCGCGGGCCTGCTCGCGGTGGCGTTCGCGTTCGGCGGCATCGAGATCGTCACCATCGCGGCCGCCGAATCGAACGATCCCGAACGGTCCATCGCCACCGCCGTCCGCACCGTCGTGTGGCGCATCACCTTCTTCTATCTCGGCTCGATCACGATCATGGTGTTCGTGTTGCCGTGGACCACGGTCAGCGGCGAGAACTCCCCGTTCGTGTCGGTTCTCGACATCGCCGGGTTGCCGTACGTGTCCGGCTTCATGGAACTGGTCGTGGTCATCGCGCTGCTGTCGGCGTTCAACGCCAACGTCTACGGCACCTCCCGCATGGCGTACTCCCTCGCCCGCGGCGGCGACGGGCCGGCGCTCCTCGCACGGATCTCCCGTTCCGGGGTACCGCGCAACGCGGTGCTGCTGTCGGTGTTCTTCGGGTTCGTCAGCGTTCTGCTGAACTGGCTGCTGCCCGACACGATCCTCGGGATCCTGCTCAACGCGGTCGGTTCGGCACTGATCGCGATCTGGCTGTTCATCGTCGTCGCACACCTGCGGCTGCGCCGCCGGTTCGAGGCCGAGGGCACCCTGCGACTGAAGATGTGGGCATTCCCGTACCTGAGCTGGTTCACTCTCGCAATGCTGCTGGGGTTCATCGCCCTCATGCTGTCCGACAGCGACGCTCGGCTGCAGCTCGCGTCGACGTTCGTGCTGTTCCTGGTGATCGCCGGGATCGGCATGATCTGGCAGCGTTTCCACCACCCGACCGAGCCGTCGCGCCCCTGATCCCGCCCCGTGCGCACGTCTGGTAGTCACAGCTACCAGACGTGCGCACGGGTGGTCAGCGCACCGCGAGGATCTCGCGTTCCGCGGCCATCGACTCGAGCCGCCGCGCGGTGATCGCGGCCTGCAGCTGCCGCAGACCGGACGGCCGTGTCGGATCGAATCCCGTCAACTGCGCCACCCTCTTGAGCCGGTAGTCGACGGTGTTCGCGTGCACGTGCAGTGTGCGGGCCGTCAGCTGCCGGCTCAGGTCGTGCGCGATGTGGGTCTCGAGCGTCTCGACGAGCTCGGGTGCGTCGTCGAGCGGATCGAGCACGCGGGCCAGGTGCCGCCGGGCCGGGCCGGGCCGCGTCAGCTGATATTCGAGCGCCAGATCGTTCATGCCGTACGAACCGACCGGGCGACCCAGGTGCCGCACCAGATCGAGCAGCTCGTGTGCCTGCTTCGCGGCCGCCGGTACCTCGGGCACGGTGGCGTGCACCAAGGTGACCATCACCGACACACCCGCCACCGTCTCGATCCGGCGACGCAGATCGTCGACCGCGACCGTGGCCGACGCACCCGCCAGCAGCACCGTGCCGCCCTCGGGGCCCAGCAACGTGAGATGGGAGCCCTCGCAGAGCGCCTCGAGCTCGACCTCGACGCGGCGCAGAACCCTGCGGGCGACCACCTCGGGGCGCACGTGCGGATTGCGTTCGTCCGGGTGCCGAGCGAGCGACAGTGCGAGCACCGTGTAGGTCTCGGCGAGTTCGAGGCCCGACCGGCGCGCGACCGACTCGGCGTCGTGGCCCCCCAGGAGTGCGGCCACGAGTTCCTGCGCGGCGACGTCCCGCTCACGGCGGATGGCCTCGACCTCGGCCACGAATCCGGTGGTCGCCGCGACGGTGACGCGCTCGAGCAGCTCCATCCACAGCCGCGACGCGGCGGTGACCGACGCCACGTCGCCCTCTCGTGCGCGGTCGCTGACCAGCTCCCAGCTCACCCGGATCCCCTCGTGATACAGGCGCAGCATGTATTCGAGCCGGAATCCTGCGCGCGCCCACTGGGCGGCGCTGCCGCGCAGATCGGCGAGATCGGCATCGGACGGTAGCTCACCGTGGTCGAGCAGGCGGATCGCGATCCGCAGGCAACGCACGGTGACCTCGGTGACGTCGCCGCGCAGGGTCTCGCCGGCCCGCAGCGAGCACGGTGCGACGTTGTCGGCGAAGTGCGCGACCAGCCTGCGGGTCACACCCGCCAGGTCACGCAACGGCGCCGAGGCGGGTGTGCCGGCGATGACGAACACCGGCACCGAATCGGTCCTGCCGGTGGTCCCCTGCGCCCGCTCGACGTCCCGGACCTGATCCGTCAGAGTCATCCTCTAATCCCCCATCGACGTGAGTGGAACTACTTATTACTGTGCAGTAGCACAATCCGCCCGTTGTGTGACACATGCAACCCCCCAGCCCACTTTGCGTCGAGTTTCCGATCACAACCGCGACAGCCCGGAGAATTGTTCTGTCACACCGGTCACTGCAACAGTTTCTTCTGCACCTTTCCCATGGCGTTACGCGGCAGTGACCTCACTACCCGCACCTCGCGGGGGCGCTTGTGGACGGAGAGTCGCCCGGCCACCAGTTCGATCAATTCGTCTGCGACCACCTCCGGCCCGTCGTCGAAAGGCACCACGAACGCGACGATGCGCTGTCCCAGGTCACTGTCGGGCAGCCCGGCCACCGCCACCTCCCGCACCGCGGGATGCCCCAACAGCACCGTCTCGATCTCGCCGGCACCGACCCGGAAACCACCCGATTTGATCAGGTCCGTCGACTCACGACCCACGATCCGATGGAAGCCACCGGCATCGATCACCGCGACATCACCGGTGACGAACCAGCCGTCGTCGGTCCACGCCTCCGCGGTCGCCTCGGGACGGTTCAGATAGCCGTCGAACAACATCGGTCCCCGCACCTGCAACACCCCGATGCTCTCGCCGTCGTGCGGCACGTCGCGCCCCTGCCCGTCGCGCAACCTCGTCTCCACCCCCGCGACCGGCGTCCCCACCCAGCCGGGGCGTCGCTCACCGTCGACGCGGGTGCTCAGCGTCAGCATCGTCTCGCTCATCCCGTACCGCTCGATCGGGGTGAGTCCCGTCAACTCCCGGAGCCTCTCGAACACCGGTACGGGCAGCGGCGCACTCCCCGACACCAACAGTCGCGCACCGCTCAGGGCCCGCGCACAGTCCTCGTCCTCGACCATCCGCGTCCACACCGTCGGCACCCCGAAATACAGGGAACCGCCGGCCTCCGCGTAGGCCTGCGGGGTGGGCCGGCCGGTGTGGATCAACCGACTGCCCGTCCGCAACGCACCGACCACACCGAGGATCAGTCCGTGGACGTGGAACAGCGGAAGCCCGTGCACGAGGGTGTCGCGGTCGCTCCAGTCCCATGCCTCCGCGAGTGCATCGAGCCCCGCCGCGACCGCGCGACGACTCAGCAGCACCCCCTTCGGCGCGCCCGTCGTCCCCGACGTGTACAGCACGAACGCGATCCGCGACGGATCCGGTTCCGGCACGTGATGCCAGTCGCGGGCGTGGAGACGCACCGGCAGCACCGGCAGTTCCGGAATCCCGTCGCCGGCGACCTCCGGAGCCGGACCGAGCCACGCCTGCGCACCCGAATCGGTCAGGATGTGTGCGAGCTCGGCCGGACCCGAATCCGGCGGCACCGGCACGACCGTCACACCGGCGAGCAGGCACCCGACGACCGCGACGACGGTCGTCGCCGTGGGCGTCGCGACGACCGCGACCCGGTCGGCGCGCGACACCCGCGCGGCGACCGCCGTCGCCGCCCCGAGCACGTCGCTGCGCGAGAGGGTGTGGCCGTCGATCCGGACGGCGTCGGGCACGTCGTCGCCCCGCGCGACGGCGATCGGATTCAGGGAACGAAGCAGAGCGGACACGACGATCACGATCCCACATCGCCGCGGGGTGCCGCGCCGGTGGGCACGGGCCTGTCCGGAGGCGGCAGAACCGTCCCCACCACCGCACCGAGGAGCATGCCGATGAGGACGGCGACGCCGTGCGCGTCGCCCCACGCGACGAGCCCGATCCCCACGACGAGCGTGACACCGGACGCGACGAGCAGGTAGCGGGCGGCCCCGACCACGGGCCACAGTCCCGCCACGGACGCGGCGAGAGCGAATGTCGCACCCGACGCCCCCGCACCGGACGACGGTTCGACGAACGACGTGAACAGCCCCCACAGCAGTTGACCGACGACGAACAACCCCACCGCCCGGTACCACCCCCACACGCGGACCGCGGCGATCGCGACGACGCCGAGGACCAGGAGATTCCCGAGGGTCCCCGCGACCCCGCCGTCCTGCACGAGCATCGAGGTCATCACCCGCCACCACTGGCCGTCGCGCACCCGGTCGGGGACGCGCACGAACACGTCCAGCAGATGCGGGAACACCAACCGGATCAGGGAGGGGATCGCGACGATCGTCCACAGCACGACCGCGGCGACCGGGGGCGGCCACCACCACGACCGCGCTGCGCGGTCGGTGCGCGGGTCCGGTCCCGCCACGAACGCCGTCACGATCACGAGGACGACGTAGAGCACCCACGAACGTGGATCGTCGCCGGCTGTGCTCACGAGCGCCAATGTACCGGCGGATGTACCGCCCGGCGCCGACAGCTCACGGATCAGTCGCGACCGAGCACGGATCGGACGAAGAACCTCAGGTTCGACGGCCGCTCGGCGATGCGTCGCATCAGGTACCCGTACCACTGCGACCCGTACGGCACGTACACCCGCATCCGCCGGCCCGCGCCCGCGAGTCGCAGCTGCTCACGGTCCCTGATCCCGAACAGCATCTGGTGTTCGAACCGGTCGGGGCCCCGACCGGCCTCCGAGCAGAGGGCATCGGTGAGCGCGATCATCGCCGGGTCGTGCGAGGCCACCATCGGATACCCGTCCCCCTTCACGAGGATGCGCAGGCAACGGCGGTAGGACTCGTCGACGTCGGCGCGATCGCGGTACGCGACCGCTGCCGGTTCGTCGTAGGCGCCCTTGCACAGTCGCACCCGCGACCCCGCTCCGGCCAGATCCCGGCAGTCCTGTTCCGTCCGGTACAGATACGCCTGCAGCACCGCGCCGACCCACGGGTGGTCCCGGCGCAGTTCACGCACGATCTGCAGGGTGTCGTCGGTGACCGTGTGGTCCTCGGCGTCGACCGTCACCCACACCCCGGCGGTGTCGGCCGCCGAGCAGATCGCGCGAGCACGGTCGAGCGCGATCCGCGGGCCGTCGGCCCCCAGCGACAGACCGAGCGCGGTGAGTTTCACGGAGACCTCCACCGCCGGATCGCCACCGAACACGGTGGACGCCCGCTCGCGTACGGCGCCCAACCCCGCGAGCAGCGCCCGGTACTCGTCGACGACGACGCGGGCCTGATCCGGGTCGAGGGTGTCCTCGCCCAGATGGTCGATGCTCACGGCCCGACCCGACGCCAGCAGACCTTCCGCGACGGCGAGCGCGGCCGGGAGGCTGTCGCCGGCGACGAACCGGTCGACGAGCCGCCGCGTGGGCGGTGCGGTGGTGACGAGACGGCGTACCCGCGAGGACCGTGCCGCGGCGAGGATCGCGGGCCGCAGCGGGTTCGACAGGACGGGGTGCGTCACGGTTCGGGTTCCATGTGCGGGTAGCGGTGATCCGTCGGCGGAACGAACGTCTCCTTGATGGCGCGCGGAGACACCCAGCGCAGCAGGTTCAGCGGCGACCCCGCCTTGTCGTCCGTGCCGGACGCGCGGGCACCCCCGAACGGCTGCTGTCCGACGACCGCGCCGGTCGGTTTGTCGTTGACGTAGAAGTTGCCCGCGGCGAAGCGCAGTGCCGACGCCGCCTGCTCGATCGCGGCGCGATCCTGCGCGATCACCGCACCCGTCAACGCGTAGTCCGTTCCGCTGTCGATCATCCCGAGAACCCGATCCCACGCCCCCGGCACGGTGTCGTCGTACAGGTGGATGCTCAGCAGCGGCCCGAAGAACTCCGTGCGCAGCGCCTCGTCGCCGGGATCGTCGACGAGCAGAACGGTGGGCCGCACGAACCAGCCCACCCACTGGTCGTAGCCCCCGCCCACCGCGATCTCCACGGACGCGCGGTCGCGGGCACGGTCGAGCGCGCGGACCACCTTCTCGTAGGCCGCACGGTCGATGAGCGCGCCCCCGAAGTTCGTCAGGTCGGTGACGTCACCGAAGGTGAGCGAGTCGACCTCGTCGAGGAAGGTCCCGCGCATCCGCGCCCACACCGACCGCGGCACGAATGCCCGCGACGCCGCGGAACACTTCTGGCCCTGGTACTCGAACGCGCCACGGATCAGGGCGGTGGACAACGCAGCCGGGTCGCAGGACGGATGCGCGACAACGAAGTCCTTGCCGCCGGTCTCCCCCACGATCCGCGGGTAGGACCGGTATCGGTCGATGTTCTCGCCGATCTGCCGCCACAGGTGCCGGAACGTGGCGACGGACCCGGTGAAGTGCAGGCCCGCCAGTCGCCGGTCGCGCAGAACCACGTCGGACACGGCGCGGCCGTCACCGGTGAGCAGGTTGATCACCCCCGGCGGCAGGCCCGCCTCCTCGAGCACACGCATGGTCCAGTACGCCGCGAACGTCTGCGTCGGAGACGGTTTCCAGATCACCGTGTTGCCCATCAGCGCGGGCGCGGTGGGCAGGTTTCCGGCGATCGCCGTGAAGTTGAACGGTGTCACCGCGTACACGAAGCCTTCGAGCGGACGGTGGTCGGTGCGATTCCACACTCCCGTCGACGACCGCGGCTGTTCGGCGAGGATCTGCCGCGCGAAGTGCACGTTGAACCGCCAGAAGTCGACGAGTTCGCACGGCGCGTCGATCTCGGCCTGCTGCACCGACTTCGACTGCCCGAGCATCGTCGCCGCCGCGATCGTCTCGCGCCACGGACCGGCCATGAGATCGGCGGCGCGCAGCAGGATCGCGGCGCGGGCGTCGAACGGCATGTCACGCCACGCGGGTGCGGCGGCGGTCGCGGCCTCGATCGCCTCACCGGCCTCGGCGCCCGTCGCGGTGCGGTACGTACCCAGCACACTGTGATGGTTGTGCGGCTGCACGACGTCCACCCGGTCGCCTTCGCCGTGCAGGTGTTCGCCGCCGATCACGTGGGGCAGGTCGCGGGTCTCGGATGTCAGCTCGGACAGCGCGTGTCGCAACCGTGCACGCTCGGGGGTCTCCGGTGCGTACGTGTGCACCGGCTCGTTGGTCGGCTCTGGAACAACAGTGACGGCGTCCATGGTGCCTCCTGGGCCCAGGGTAGCGCCGACACCGCGGACCGCGGGCCGAATATGCCACCGCGTCGCCCTCCCCCACCCCCGGCGGGGTGAGCGAGTGTATCGCTCGCTCGATTCGATCGATCGGGTGTACCACTCGCTCGGACGGGGGCAGGCGCAGGTACGGGGTGCGCGCCCCGCGGGTTACGTCAGGCGGTCGGCGGCAGCGGCGATGCGCTCGTCGGTCGCGGTCAGCGCGATCCGCACGTGCTGGACTCCACCCGGGCCGTAGAACTCGCCCGGCGCGACGAGGATGCCGCGCTCGGCGAACCAGTCGACGGTGCGGCGGCACTCCTCACCGCGGGTCGCCCACAGGTACAGGCCGGCCTCCGAATGGTCGACGGTGAAGCCGGCACCGCGGACCGCGTCGAGCAGGATCCGGCGACGTTCGCGGTAACGTTCGCGCTGAGCGTTCTCGTGCTCGTCGTCGTTCAGGGCCGCGGTCATCGCCGCCTGGATCGGCAACGGCAGCATCATGCCGGAGTGCTTGCGCACCTCGAGCAGGTCGGCCACCAGATCCGCGTCGCCGGTGACGAAACCGGCGCGGTAGCTCGCGAGATTCGACGTCTTCGACAGCGAATGCACCGCAAGCAGATTGGTGTGATCGCCGTCGCACACGCTCGGATGGAGGATCGACAGGGCCTCGCCCTCCCAGGTGAGCCCCAGGTAGCACTCGTCGGAGACGACGACCGCGTCGCGGGTACGCGCCCAGTCGACGACCTTGCGCAGATGCTCGAGCCCCAGGACCTTGCCGGTCGGGTTGGACGGCGAGTTCACGAACACCAGTGACGCGGTCTCCGGGCCCAGACGGTTGAGGCCGTCGGCGCGGATCAGTCGTGTGCGCGCCAACAACCCGCCGACCTCGTAGGTCGGATAGGCGAGTTCGGGGATGACGACGAGATCCGACGGCCCGAGACCGAGGAGCGTCGGCATCCAGGCGATCATCTCCTTGGTGCCGATCGCCGGCAGGACCGCGTCGTCCGACAGACCCGTGATGCCGTAACGCCGTGCGAGCGCACCCACGGCCGCGGCACGCAGCGCCGGGGTGCCGTGCGTCGTCGGGTATCCCGGTTCCTCCGCCACCGACGCGAGCGCATCACGGATCAGCGGATCCACCGGGTCGACCGGTGTCCCCACCGACAGGTTGACGATGCCGCCGGGATGCTCGGACGCGCGGGCCTTGGCCTCGGTCAGCGAATCCCACGGGAAATCCGGGAGATTCTTCGCGACCGACCGTCGCACACGTTCGGTCACTGCGACCTATTCCTCACCCATCGGAGGGAGGTTCTTCACGAACGGCGGGTCGTAGTCGACCTTGCCGAGCTTCGCGGCACCACCCGGCGAACCCAGATCCTTGAAGAAATCGATGTTGGCCTGCACGTACTCGGACCACTCGTCCGGCACGTCGTCCTCGTAGAAGATCGCCTCGACCGGGCAGACCGGCTCACAGGCTCCGCAGTCGACGCACTCGTCGGGATGGATGTACAGGCTGCGTCCACCTTCGTAGATGCAGTCGACGGGGCATTCCTCGATGCATGCCTTGTCCATCACGTCCACGCACGGTTCCGCAATCGTGTACGTCACTGCTGTTCTCCCTGCCTCTCTGTAAGCCCGCCGACCCTCACGGTCCCAGCGAATCGGGCGTAGTCGGCGCCCACCGCACACCAGTATCCCCCGCACGCCGACCACCCCCACCGCTTAGGGTGCCCTGACTTCGCCCGACGGAGGCGGGACGGATACTAGCGAGCAGAGATCCCGACTTCGCGGCGGGCGTACGCGGTGGTCCGTTCCCGAGCGGGACGGCCGATGCCCTCGGCGATCGCGACGAGCTCGGCGACGGTCTTCTCCGACCCGTGCTGCGACCCCGCCATCCGCGAGATGGTCTCCTCCATCAGCGTGCCGCCCAGGTCGTTCGCGCCGCCCTCGAGCATCGCCCGGGTGCCCTGGACACCGAGCTTGACCCAACTCGTCTGGATGTTGTCGACACGACCGTGCAGCATGACGCGCGCCAGTGCGTGTGCGGCACGATTGTCGCGCATCGTCGGGCCCGGCCGTGACGCACCCGCCAGGTACAGCGGCGACGACTGGTGCACGAACGGGAGCAGCACGAACTCGGTGAAACCACCCGTGCGGTCCTGGATGCCGCGCAGCACGTTCAGGTGACCCACCCAGTGGTGCGGCCGGTCCACGTGGCCGTACATCATCGTGGAGCTCGACCGCAGCCCCACCTCGTGCGCGGTGGTGACCACGTCGATCCATTCCGCGGTGGGCAGCTTGCCCTTCGTGAGCACCCAGCGCACCTCGTCGTCGAGGATCTCCGCGGCGGTACCCGGGATCGTGTCGAGGCCCGCATCCCGCAACTCGGTGAGCCAGTCCCGCAGCGACGTACCGCTGCGGGCGACCCCGTTGACGATCTCCATCGGAGAGAACGCGTGCACGTGCATCGACGGCACCCGCTGCTTGACGGCCCGCACCAGATCGGCGTACCCCGTCACGGGCAGTTCCGGATCGATACCGCCCTGCATGCACACCTCGGTGGCGCCGGCGACGTGCGCCTCCCACGCCCGGTCCGCGACCTCCTGCGCCGACAGGGTGAACGCGTCGGCGTCGCCCTTGCGCTGCGCGAACGCGCAGAATCGGCATCCGGTGTAGCAGATGTTGGTGAAGTTGATGTTCCTGTTCACGACGTAGGTGACGTCGTCACCGACGGTGTCGCGGCGCAATCGGTCGGCGAGCGCGACCAGTGCCTCCAGTCCGGCACCGTCGGCGTTCGCGAGCGCGACGTACTCGGCGTCGGAGCAGCCGCCGGGGTCGCGTTCCGCGGACCTCAACGCCGACAGCACATCGCTGTCGAGGCGCACCGGCGCGGACTCGCCGAGCGCGAGGACCTGCTCACGCACCGTGTCCCAGTCACCGAATGCGCTGCCCAGGTCGGAGCGGGTCTCGGTGTTGCGGCCCGTCACGTCGATGTCGGAGTTCAGATCGACGCGCCCCGACGACTCCCAGTCGATGTCCGGCTCCTGCCAGGGCAGCCCCGAGGGGATCACGTCGCGGGCCAACCCGGTCTCCGCGTCGACGAGGGCGGCGACGTGCGTGCTGATCCGCGGGTCGATCCACGGCTGCCCGGCCAGCACGTACTCCGGCTGCGCGGCGACACGTTCGGTGAGGGTGAAGCCCGCGTCGGCGCTGAGCCGCGCGAGCGTGTCCAGGTTCGGCCACGGGCGTTCGGGATTGACGTGGTCGGGGGTCAGCGGCGACACGCCACCCCAGTCGTCGACGCCCGCCTCCAGCAGCGCGCGGCACTCGTCGAGCGACACCAGGTTCGGCGGTGCCTGGATGCGCATGCCGGGACCGAGCAGCAACCGGGCGACGGCGATCGCGGCACGGAACTCCTCGAGGTCGGCGTCGTCGCTGCCGCGCATCGCCGTGTCGTCCTTCGCGCGGAAGTTCTGCACGATGACTTCCTGGATGTGCCCGAACGCCTTGTGCGATCCACGGATCGCGAGGATCGATTCGGCACGCTCCGTGTACGTCTCCCCGATGCCGACGAGAATGCCCGTGGTGAACGGCACCGACAGTCGGCCCGCATCGGTGAGTACCCGCAGACGCACGGCCGGTTCCTTGTCGGGACTGCCGTGGTGACACTGTCCCTTCTCGGTGAACAACCTGTCCGAGGTCGTCTCGAGCATCATGCCCATCGACGGCGCCACCGGTTTGAGTTTCGAGATCTCCGACCAGCCCATCACCCCGGGGTTGAGATGTGGCAGCAGCCCCGTCTCCTCGAGCACCCGGATCGCCATGGCACGCACGTAGTCGATCGTCGAGTCGAATCCGCGCTCGTCGAGCCACTGCCGGGCCTCCGGCCACCGATCCTCCGGCCGGTCACCGAGCGTGAAAAGCGCTTCTTTGCACCCCAGTTCGGCGCCCTGTCGTGCGATCTCGAGGATCTCGTCCGGTTCGAGATACATGCCGTGGCCCTCGGCTCGGAGTCTGCCGGGGACCGTCACGAACGTGCAGTAGTGGCAGCGGTCGCGGCACAGCCGGGTGATCGGCACGAACACCTTCCGCGAGTACGTCACGGTGCCCGGTCGGCCCGCGGCCACCGCCCCCGCATCGCGGACCCGCGCCGCCGAGGCACACAGGTCGGCGAGGTCCGCGCCTCGCGCCTGTAGCAGCACGGCCGCCTCGTCGACGTTGAGCGTCACCCCGTCACGTGCCCTGCGCAGGGCACGCCGCATCGCCGACGACGACGGACCGACGGTGTTCGGACGCACCGCCGGGGTCGGGAGCATCGTCGAGTTCCGGCCGGCGGAGTTCCCGGTGTCGGGTACGGAATCGCTCATTCGCCGATCATGCGCTCCGCCGGTAACGCATGCCACATCGGGGTCGGCATCACTCGTGCGGATAGTCGTCGTCCTGCGGAACCTCGCGGTACTGGTCGACGGTGTCGGCGGGATCCGATTCGAGTGGAACCTCCACCGGCAGCAAATCCTCGGGTTCGGGGTAGACGGGGGTTGCCTGCTCGATGCGATCGGCCTCCGAATCCTCGTCGGAGACGGCCTCGAACCCGATCGCGTCAGATGAATCGGTCATGTCGATCCTCCTCGTCGCGCCTGCGTGAAACGCCCGACCCTCGATACCGGGGAAGGTCTCGCCACCCAGCCTAACCTGGAAGCGGCGAAACGAACTCCGGGAGTGCGATGGTGAACGAGGACGCGGCCGCGACCGGCGGCGCGACGCGGGATGTGACGATGGCCGAGCCCGCGTGGCGGCCGAGCGCGCGCGCACCGGCGCTGTGGGCGATCAACGCGGCGCTGATGTGGATTCCGGTGGTGATCGCGCAGGTCGTGTGGGCGGTCCTCGACGGCGACCGCACCGAAGCGCACCTCGCCGCCGCCGCCGCGACCGTCGTGTTGGCGGGACTGCACATCGGGGTGGTTCCGCTGTGGCGGTACCGGGTGCACCGCTGGGAGATCAGCGACACCGCCGTCTACACACGCTCCGGATGGTTCACCCAGGAACGACGCATCGCACCGATCTCCCGCATCCAGACCGTCGACACCGAACGCGGCCCCATCGACCGATGGCTCGGCCTCGCCACCGTCACCGTCACCACCGCGTCGTCGGCCGGTGCGGTGGAGATCAGCGCACTCGACGCCGAGGTCGCCGACCACACCGTCGCCCGGCTCACCGCGATCGCCGGACGGGACGGAGCGGACGCCACGTGAACACCGACGTGTCCCGAACCGACGCGGCCGTCGAGGACGACGGTTGGCAGCGCCTCGACGCGAAGATGCTGCTGATCCACCCCGTCGAGGAGATCCTGAAACTCTTCCCCGTCCTCCTCGGGTCGATCGTGCTGGGCAGCAGCAGCGGCAACCCGTACTGGGGGCTCGGTGTCGCGGGAATCCTCGTCGTCGTCGGCATGCTCCGATGGTTCACCACCACCTTCCGGGTCGGTCCCGTCCACGTCGAGCTGCGCCGCGGTCTGCTGCAGCGCCGCGAACTGTCCGTTCCGCGCGCCCGCATCCGTTCCGTCGACGTCGACCGGCGGGTCCTGCACAGACTGCTCGGCCTGGCCGTCCTGAAGATCGGCACCGGGCAGTCCACCTCGCGCGGCGACAACAACCGGTTCGAACTCAACGGCATCGCGAACACCGATGTCGACGCGCTGCGCGCCGAACTGCTCGCCGGTGGAGCCGCAACGCCCACGTCGCCGGACACAGCGTCGCACCCGGAGCCCGGTGCGCCCCCGGTCGTCGAGACCGAACTCGCGCGGTTCCGTCCCGCGTGGGTCCGGTACGCCCCGCTGTCGGCGACCGGACTGATCGGCATCGCCGCGCTCGTGGGGTTGGCCTTCCAGTACGGCATCGGCGAGCGCCTGTCGGACTCGCCGACCGTCGCCCGCGGTGTCGAGGCCGCCGAAGCCGCCGGACTGTTCGTGGTCGCGGTCGTCGCCGTGGTCGTGCTGCTTGCCGCCGCCTCCGTGATCGCGTGCGTACGCTACATCGTCCTGTACGGGAATCTGCGGGTCACCGACGACGGCCGCATGCTCCGCGTCGGCTACGGGTTGCTGCGGGTGCGCCACAGCACCCTCGACCGCGCGCGACTGCGCGGTGTCGTGCTGAAGGAACCGCTGGCGTTGCGTCTGGCCGGCGCCGCCCGACTCGACGCGATCATGACGGGTGTCGCCGCCGAACACGGCGGATCGTCGCTGGTGTTGCCGTCCGCACCCGCGGACGAGGTCGATTCCGTCGCCGCGGCGGTCCTCACCCGCAACGGTCCGCTCCGCAGCGCACTCGTCGCGCACGGGCCCGGCGCGCGGCGACGACGCTTCACGCGGGCGCTGGTTCCCGCCGCGGTGGTCGCCGCCGCCCTGATCACCGTTCCCGCCGTGCTCGGCCGCCCGCTTCCGGTCGCGGGGGCCGTCGTCACCGCGGCGGTGCTCGTCGGCGCGGCGACGGCCCTCGCCCGGGACCGGTACCGCGGCCTCGGCCACGCGGTCGCCGACGGCTGCCTCGTATCGCGGCAGGGCTCCCTCGACCGCAGCCGCGTCTGCCTCGACTCCGACGGCATCATCGGCTGGACCGTGCGGCAGTCGTTCTTCCAACGACGCGCCGGCGTCGCGACCGTGATCGCGGCGACACCCGCCGGATCGGGACACTATGAGGTCGTCGACATGCCGGTCGCCGAGGTGTGGTCGCTGGTCGAGTCGGTGACACCGGGAGCCGGTGACATATGGGCGCGACGGTGATCGATCCGTGGCGCCGACCCGGCGCGGACACCCTCGGCAGCATGGACGAGTTGCTCGTCGACTGCCGTGCGTGCCCGCGGCTGGTGGCGTGGCGGGAGCAGGTCGCTCGGGAGAAGCGGGCGGCGTTCCGCGACGAGGTGTACTGGGGTCGCCCCGTCCCCGGGTTCGGTCCCGTGGATGCCGCGCTGCTGATCGTCGGTCTCGCACCGGCCGCGCACGGCGCGAACCGGACGGGCCGGATGTTCACCGGAGACCGGTCGGGAGATTTCCTGTACGCCGCGATGTACGAGGCGGGCCTCGCGTCGCAACCGACCGCGACGCGTATCGGCGACGGACTGGAGTTGTTCGGCACCCGCATCACCTCGCCGGTGCACTGCGCCCCGCCGGCGAACAAACCGACCGTCGTCGAACGGAACACCTGCCGGGGCTGGCTCGAGCAGGAACTGGCGCTGCTCGCACCCACCCTCCGCTCGGTCCTGGTGCTCGGCGGATTCGGCTGGCAGGCACTGTTGCCCGTTCTCGGCTCGTCGGGATGGGCGATCCCGTCGCCGCGCCCGAAGTTCGCGCACGGCGCGCACACCGTCCTCGCTCCCACCGGCGACGACCGCGCACCGCTGAACCTGTTCGGCTGCTATCACGTGAGCCAGCAGAACACGTTCACCGGCAGACTCACCCCGCAGATGACGACGGAGGTGCTCAGGGCTGCGGCGCAGGCTGCCGGGTTGCCGCGGTGATCGCCTTGATCCGCGCCGAGAACAGATAGGCGCCGCCCGCGCCGAGCGCGGCGATCGGGAGCAGCAGCATCCGCCAGTCCGCCATCACGAGCTGGTCGCTCCCGGGTCCGCCCATCAGACACAGCAGGAAGGCGACACCCCACGCGACGAGCGGCCACAGCGCCGTTCGCGTCGACCCGGTCTCCCGGTGCACAGCCATCACGAGCACCAGGTTGACGCAGGCTGCCAGCAGGATCGTGATCGGGAACGGCACCGGCCCTATGTACAGCCCCAGGAAGAGCACCGACAGGATCGCGCACAGCGCACCGTCGGCGATGAGCAGTGCGACGACGCCGCGGCGGGGGGCCTGCGGCGACGCGGGGACGTCGGGCAACGCTGTTGCGGGATCGACGGTCATCGTTCCATCGTGCGCGACCGCTCCCCCGCGCGCCACACCGGGGCTCACGGGGCGCACCGTGTCGGGGGTTCTGCGGCACTCATGCCACCGGCGGATACCCCATGGCGGTGAGCAGATGCGACATCTGCTCCGCGAACCCGTGCAACGAGTTCCAGTATGCGGTGTGGATCTGATCGGAGTACGGGCGCAGCGCATCGACGAGCGCGTTGATCTGGTTCTGGACGGACCAGTTGTACACGGGTGATCCCCCTCTGCGGAACGTGCCGGACAGGCGCCGATGTGATCGACATCACGTTATCAGCGGTGTCGCGTCCGGTGAATCGCTCGGGGGACGATCACAGCCGTCAGGCGAACAGGTCGTGTTCGCGGCCCGCCGCGTCCACCGCCCCGAGCGTGCCTCGTACCAGGCGGAAGTGTTCCTCCGCCAGCACGGGCTGGGCGATCAGATTCGACAGCGCGAAGTGCCGTCCGTCCGGTGCGACGATCACCTGGGTGGCGTGTGCGGACATCGCGGCTCGTTTGGCGTCGAGGACACCGGAGACGTCGACGACGGTGGTCACGTCCCCGTCGGGCACCGTCGCCAGTTCCCCGACCCCGGGGCGGCGCCAGCCGTCCGGGAGGTCACCGATGTCGCCGATTCCGGCCGCGACGGCGGATTCCTCGGTCACCGTCCAGTAGAACTTCGCCGGTTCCCACGGATCACCGGCATCCGGGTACACGGCGGCGCCGGCGAGCTCCACCGCTGCCGTCACCCGGTCGTGTACCGCGATGTGATCGGGGTGGCCGTACCCGCCGAACGGATCGTAGGTGACGACGACGTGCGGGCGGACGCTGCGCATGACGGCGATCAGCGCGACGACGGCCTCGTCGCGGTCGGCGTTGACCCACGCGCGTGGGTTCGCCGCCGACGGAGTGCCGGCCATACCGGAGTCCCGCCAGTGTCCGGCGCCACCGAGGAAACAGGGTTGGCCCGCACCCAGCGCGTCCAGCGCACGGCCGAGTTCGAGGATGCGGTAGCCGCCGAGTTGGTCGGCGCGGTCGGCGGTGAGCTGCGCCCACTCGTCGCCGATGACCTCGCCTTCCTCCCCCAGGGTGCAGGTGACGACGGTGACGTCGACGCCCTCGGAGGCGTACTTGGCGATGGTTCCGCCGGTGGTCAGCGTTTCGTCGTCGGGATGCGCGTGGACCAGCAGGAGCCGGCGCGCTCCTTCGTCCGATCCTGTGATGGGCGCTGCGGGTCCGGTCACGATGTCCTCCTCTGCCAGACGTGTGCATCCGCGACGATCCCGGCGGACACCGCGCCGGCGAGCGAGACACCGTCGACGTCCGGTCCCGCCGCGACGACCGCGCGACCCTGCACCAGGGGCAGATTCACCGCGAGATCCCACAGCTTCGGCTGTGCTGCGGTCAACACGGCGCGGGCGTCGACCTCGCCGCGCATCGCGGCCTCGAGATCGGGTTGCAGTGTCGGATCGCAGGCACCGGAGAGATTGCTGGGGGCCTCGAGCTGGGCGCGCGCTTCGTCGATCTCGTCTCCCGGGTCGCCCGGGTCCCGGTCGTCCGGGCCACTGCCGGTGGGATCGCTGCCGTCCCGTCCCGGCTCCTCCCGCACGATGTCGCCACCCCGGCCCCCGGACTCCGCGGGCGCCGTCGCGGTCGGCGTCGGATCAGCACCGGCCGTGGCCGCGCCCGCCTCCCCCGAGCCATCCACCTCCACGGGAAGCGCAGGTGGGCAACCGAACCGGGACATCGCGATGGTGGCCGGATCGTCACCGACACGCATCCATCCGACGACGGCGTGCACGGTGCCGTCGACGAGCGCGTCGCCGTACAACTCGTCCGGCGGCAATTCGAGGACCGTGGCGGCGACACCCGCCTCGACCAGCAGATCGGCGGACGTCCGCGCCACCGCGATCGCGGTGACGTCGTCCTCCGGCACGCCGAGTACGAAGAGGAACGGAACCCCGTCACGTACCAGACCGACCGCCGGGGCCGTGGTCTCGACGGACGGTTCGGGCGCCGGCGGTGCTCCGTCGGTGGTGGTTGCGTCGGTGTCGCCGGGGGCCAGGTCCGGGCCGGCGGGAGCGTCGCCCGGCGGATCCGGCACGAGCACCGGCAGCGCGGCGGGAACGTACCCGGCTTCGGCGAGCAGACCGAGGGCCTCCTCGCGGGTGGGTCGCGGCGGCATCGACGGCTCGTAACCGGCGCCGGACGGGGCGAAGACCTGCGCCCGGGCCGGCACAACCGCCGACTCCGAACCGGCGGCGACCACGGACAGCAGATCGGGGTCGAGCAGGCCCAGTACCCCGCGCCGCACCCGGGGATCGGTGAGCTCGGGCACGCGGGTGTTGAGGGTCAGTTCGAGGGTCCGGGGCTGCAGCTGAATCCCGGTACGGACGCCCGGTACGGCATCGAGTTGCATCTGCAGAGCAGCACCGCCGCTCACCTGCGCCACCTGGGTGTCTCCGCTGCGCATCGAATCCGCGAGTTGCGACGCGGTTCCGCCACGCCGCATGAGGATCTCGTCGGGAATCGCGGGTTCACCCCAGAAACGGTCGTTGCGTTCGAGCAGCACCTCCCCGCGCCCGCGGTCGACGGACTCCACACTGAACCGTCCGCCGGACACGGGGATCGATTCGGACAGTCCGGTGGCGAACCCTCCCGGGGTGTCCTTGACGAGGTGCGCGGGCAACAGGTCGGCGAACAGTTCCCGCCACGCCGGGTAGGACTCACGCATCGTGACGGTGACCGTCTTGCCGCCGTCGGAGGATTGCACACCGTCGATGAGCCGGTACCCGGCGGCGTCGACGACGCCCGGCCTGGTGATCATCTGCTGCCACAGATAGTGGAAGTCCTCGGCCGCGATCGGCGCGCTGTCCGACCATTGCGCGTCCGTGCGCAGCCGGTAGGTGATCGTGAACGGCTCCTGCGAGGTGACCTCGGCGGAGACCAGAACGGAGGTGTCCGGCACCCACTCGGTCACGGCCGGGTCGTTCGGGCTCGGCACGGCACGGAACGCGCTGGGCAGAACGAGTTCCGCGACGGCATCGGCGACGGGCGACTGGTCGGACAGCAGGTGCGGGTTGAAACCCGCACCCACCCCGTCGATCGCGACGACGACTGTGCTGCGTTGCGGCGCGGGAACCGGCGTGCTGGTGGTCTCGACCTGCTCGACCGGCGGTGGCGGATCCGCGGTGCACGCCACCAATGACACCGCGACGGCCGCGACGGCGACGGGCAGCACCCGGCGTGTGCGGCGGGTGACGCGCGAACGCGACAACTCCGTGCTCCTCTCGTCGGACGACAGGTATGTCGCGGCCCCGGAAGCCGATGCTGCCGGGGCCGCGGACACGTCACTACTTGCCGGCGTTGCGTGCCTTCTCCCGCGAGCGCGCCCGCGCGCGGTCGGTGGCGGACAGGTGCACCTTGCGCACGCGGATCGCCTCGGGCGTGACCTCGACGCACTCGTCGGCAGCACAGAACTCGAGCGCCGCTTCCAGGGTGAGTTCGATGGGCTTCGCGAGGGTCTCCATCACGTCCGCCGTCGACGAACGCATGTTCGTGAGCTTCTTCTCGCGGGTCACGTTGATGTCGAGGTCCTCGGCACGGGGGTTGATCCCCACGACCATGCCCTCGTACGTGTCGCTGCCCGGCTCGACGAAGAACGTGCCGCGGTCGGCGAGCTGGATCATCGCGAACGGCGTGACCGATCCGGCACGGTCTGACACGAGCGAACCGGTGTGGCGGGCCCGGATCTCACCGGCCCACGGCGCGTAGCCGTGGAAGATCGCGTTCGAGATGCCGGTGCCGCGGGTCTCGGTCAGGAAGTCGGTGCGGAAACCGATGAGACCGCGGGACGGGATGATGAACTCCATGCGGACCCAGCCGGTGCCGTGGTTCGTCATCTGGACCATCTTGCCCTTGCGGTTCGCGAGCAGCTGGGTGATCGCACCGAGGTACTCCTCGGGGCTGTCGACGGTCAGTTCCTCGAAGGGCTCGTGCAGTTTGCCGTCGACGGTCTTGGTGACCACCTGGGGCTTACCGACGGTCAGCTCGAAGCCTTCACGGCGCATCTGCTCGACGAGGATCGCGAGGGCCAGCTCACCGCGACCCTGGACCTCCCACGCGTCGGGGCGGCCGACGTCGAGGACGCGCAGCGACACGTTGCCGACGAGTTCGGAGTCGAGGCGGGACTTGACCATGCGGGCGGTGAGCTTGTGGCCCTGCACGCGGCCGACCAGCGGCGACGTGTTGGTGCCGATGACCATCGAGATGGCCGGCTCGTCGACGGTGATGGTGGGGAGCGCGACCGGGTTCTCGACGTCGGCGAGGGTGTCACCGATCATGATGTCGGGGATGCCGGCGACGGCGACGATGTCGCCGGCGACCGCTTCCTCACCGGGCTGACGCTCGACGCCGACGGTCTTGAGGAGCTCGGTGATCTTGACGGTCTTCACGCCGTCCGCGTGCATCCACGCGACGTTGTCGCCCTTGCGGAGCTTGCCGTTGTGGATGCGCAGCAGCGCGAGCCGGCCGAGGAACTCGGAGGCGTCGAGGTTGGTCACGTGCGCCTGCAGCGGCGCGTCCGGGTCGCCCTTCGGGGCCGGGATGCAGTCGAGAAGCACCTCGAAGAGCTCGTCGAGGTTCTCCGCGTCGGGAACCTGACCGTTCTCGGGCTGCTTCCGGCTGGCCTTGCCCTCGCGGCCGGAGGCGTACAGCACCGGCAGTTCGAGGGCCAGTTCGGCAGCCTCGGCGGCCTCGTCGTCGAGGTCGGACGCGAGGTCGAGCAGCAGTGTCTGGCTCTCCTCGACGACCTCGGCGATGCGGGCGTCGGGACGGTCGGTCTTGTTGACGACCAGGATGACGGGCAGCGACGCGGCGAGGGCCTTGCGCAGCACGAAACGGGTCTGCGGCAGCGGACCCTCGGACGAGTCGACGAGGAGCACGACACCGTCGACCATCGACAGGCCGCGTTCGACCTCGCCGCCGAAGTCGGCGTGGCCGGGGGTGTCGATCACGTTGATGACCGTGACACTGCCGTCGCCGTGGTGACGGTGCACAGCGGTGTTCTTCGCGAGAATGGTGATGCCCTTCTCGCGTTCGAGGTCGCCGGAGTCCATGACGCGGTCGACGAGTTCCGCGCGTTCCGCGAATGCTCCCGACTGGCGCAGCATGGCGTCGACGAGGGTGGTCTTGCCGTGGTCGACGTGCGCGACGATGGCGACGTTCCGAAAATCAGCGGTGCTCACGCGATAGCTCTCCTGGCTGTAGTCCGGCCACACGGCACTGGACCCGGTCGGCACCTCGCCCGTACGGCGCACTTCTTCGTGGGCCGCGACGCGAATGCGAGACACCCGGCGCGGACGCGTACGGTCCGAGCAGGCACTGCGGCCACGAATACCCTACAGGTAATGCCGTGGTGCCCGTTGCCACCCGCGACCATCGACCCAGCTCACAGCGCACCGGCGTGATGTTCGACACGTCCGGGGGCGGCGGGTACGCGGGAACGGTCACGCCGCTTGGCCCGCCACATGAGGGAACGCTAACCTCACCTGACGCGGGTGCCGGACGAAAGCGGGCGACGATGGGCAAGAAGATCAAGGTGAGCAAGGTCGCCGACCTGAAGCCGAAGAAGAAGTGCTGCCGAAAGAAGACCCGCTGCCTGAAATGCCCCGTCGTCGTCATGCGGATGAAGCGGGTCCGCGACGACGGCCTGAGCAAGAAGGAACTTCGCAAGCACCTCGAGCGGGCCCGCGCCGCCTGAACCCGCGACTCACCGCGCAAGCATCGCGCGCAGGTCCGGCAGCCACACCCGGTCGGCGGCGACGAGTTCGGCCTCCATCGTCGCCAGCACGTCGGCCGTCACCCACCGCAGCGCCGCGTGATCGAGGGGCGCGGGCACACCGTCGACGAGTTCCACGCGGTACGCGCACAGCACCGCGCCGTTCGCGAGCGTCACCGCCGCACCGAACCTGCGAGCGCCGCGCACCTCGACACCGAGTTCCTCCCGGAGTTCACGACGCAGCGCATCCTCGACCGTCTCGCCCGGCTCGACCTTCCCGCCGGGCAACTCCCACAGCCCGGCCAGTTCCGGCGGCCGGTTGCGCTGGGCGAGCAGCACCCGGCCGTCGCGGACGACGGCGCCCGCCACCACGTGCACGTCCGAGGCCGGGGTCGTTGCGGTCATGCCGTGCATCGTCGCAGAATCGGATATGGCCCAGTTGCTCACGGACGGCGAAATCGATGCCGCCCTGTCCGACCTCCCGCACTGGCACCGGGCCGGCGACGCCCTGGTGCGCACCGTCGAGTCCGCCACCTTCCCCGAGGCGATCGCCCTCGTGGGCCGGGTGGCCGAAGCCGCGGAGGAGGTGAACCATCACCCCGACATCGACATCCGCTGGCGTCGCGTCACCTATTCGCTGAGCACGCATTCGGCGGGTGGCATCACGGCAGCGGATCCCGCACTCGCTCGCCGGATCGACGAGTTGGCCGGTCCGTGACCGATCCCGTGATCCGCGACGACACGATCAGCCACACGTAGACCGCGATCGCCGCGGCGACGTTCGCCATGCCCAGCCACGCGAACAACGCAGGTCGTCCGACGTCCCAGATCGACGGCTGGGCGTAGCTGAGCAGCCACACCGCACCCACCGCGGTCAACGCCGCCCAACCGCCGGCGACGATCCGGGCACCGCGCAGCCGTGACGGCGGCCCGTACACGAGCCACAGGAGCATCGGGATCACCCACACCCAGTGGTGCACCCACGAGATCGGCGACACGAGCAGACCGAACAGTTGGACGATCACCAGGGTGCCGAGACGATCGTCGGCGCCGAGCGTGCGCCAGGCCGCGACCGCGAGCGCCGCGCACACGAGCACCGCGGCCACCCAGACCGGCCCGGTCCCGACGTCGTGCCCGACGATGCGGCTCAACGCACCCCGCAGCGACTGGTTCCACACCGAGCCGACGGGGCCGATCCGGTCGGCGTCGCCGAGCAGCGACGTGAAGTACAGGCGCCCCTGTTCGCCGAGCACCCACACGCTCACCGCGACGGTCGCGCCGAACACCACGGCCGAGAACACCGCGGCACCCCAGCGTCGGCGCGCCACGAAGTACAGGCCGGTGATGGCGGGGGTGAGTTTGATGCCGGCGACGAGTCCGACGAGCCCGCCCGACACCCACCAGCGGTTGCTGCGCACCGCGACCATGACCGCGAGCACGAGGAAGACGTTGACCTGTCCGTAGTCGAGAGTTGTGCGCACCGGCTCGGACCACACCCCGATCGCCGTCCACACCAGCGCGATGGACGTCCACCGCCGGTTGCGGGCCTCGTCGCGGCCCACGAGCAGTTCGATGGCGATGCGGACGACGCCGAACAGCGCCGCAACGGTGAGCAGTTGCCATGCGATCCCCAACGGCACGAACGGGAGGTGGTGCAGGGGCAGGAACACCAGTGCCGCGAACGGCGGGTACGTGAACGGCAACGGGAAGTCCGGTGTGTACCGCGCGAACGTGAACTCGTAGAGGTCGCCGCTCAGGATCGCGGCCGAGCCCTCCACGTACACGTGCAGGTCGACGAGGTTGAGTCCGTTCGGGGTCAGGAAGCCCCAGGCGAGCCGCAGGATCACGGCGACGGCCAGCAGGCCGGCGCACCACCACGGCGACCGGACACGAACCCGTTGCAGCACAGCGGTGCAGCCTCCCGTCTCGTCGTCCGGTGCTCGGACCCGGCGCCACAGGCTACCGGGGTGGGCCTGCCGACGAGAAACCGTCGTTCACTCTTGTAACAATATTATCTCTCGTCACACCCACCTGGCATTCGAGGCGTTACCGTCTACCGCAGACCACCATTCGACACACCCTGTGGCTACACTCCCCGCCGGTGGCGAGTTGCTTCCCGATGGGCGCGCGGCTTGTCCCGAACGGGGGGCCTACATAGAGTGTCACCTCGAGCCGTCAGCATCTGGCTGCCCGTCCAGGACACCGGATGCATCAACGACAAGGATGGGGAACAGTGCTTCGTACTCGAGGATTGCGAGGGACGCTCACAGCGTGTGCACTCGCCGCCACTGCGGGACTCGCCGTACCGTCGGTGGCCTTCGCGCAACCCGCACCACCCACACTTCCGGATCTGGCCCAGCTCGCCGGACTCCCCGAGTTCAGCGTGCCCGCAGATCTGTCCGTCGAGTCGCTGCTGGGGCTGCTTCCCGCCGTCGAGGCTCAGCCCGAGCAGGCCGAAGCACTCGCGTCCCTCGCTCCCGCGATCGTCGGTGCAGCAGCGGGCCCGGCCGACGTGGCCGGGGCGCACGACGTCGCCGACCCGCGGGCCGATCTGCTCGCGCAGGCCAAGGATCTCCTCGCGAACTCCGACCTGCCCGACTCCGTCAAGGCCACGCTCACCCGCGTGATCACCTTCCTCGACGGCAGCGGCGGCGGCGGACCGGACCTGCCGGAGTCGGGCGAGGTCACCATCTCGCAGTTCCTGTACCCGACCCTCGGGCAGGACTGCATCGGTGACGGCGCGGACTCGGTCGGAACGGCCCTCGCGGTCGCGGGTCCCGCCATGCTCCCGCCGCCCGGCCCCGGGGCCGGACAGACCGGCTTCGTCTTCACCGCGCTGGGCACCGCACCGTCGGTCGACGCTCCGGCGGAGGAGCTGACGGTCAGCTGGCTCAACGTGTCCAACGGCCGTACCGGCACCCAGCCGCTGACCAACGCCGAAGGCCTCAACCCCGACGGACCCACCACCCTCTCCGCGATCGCGGACACCGGTCCGGGTCAGGTCGTGGCCGTCATCTCCGGTGGAATCACCACCCAGGAAGAGGGCAGCGACGCCCGCTCGTGCACCTTCCTCCCGACGCTGGGCCTCGTCTCGGTGCCCGCCGTCCCGGCCCCCTGAGGTCCGACCTCCCGAAGAACACCCGCACGTCGACGATGCCGCCGGAACACCGTTCCGGCGGCATCGTCGCGTCACGGGGCAGTTCCCGCTCGCCCGCGGACGCGTCGTCCCATTCACTGCGGACGCGTCGTCCCATTCACTGCGGACGAGTCGTCCCATTCACTGCGGACGCGTCGTCCCGCTCACCGGGCGACACCACTCCCGCAGAGCGGATCGGACGACCGATCATCGTGACCGCGTGTTAGACAGATCGAGCAGTCGATCGTTGCGCACGCGAACGGATTCACGAGCGCGGACCGAGAAGGAACCATGACCGCCGAGACCACCGCGCGTACCCGGCAGGTCTCGCGTGCGCTCGTACCGGTCCTCGCCCTGTGCGGCATCGGTGTGGCGCTCATGCAGACGCTCATCGTTCCGCTCCTGCCCCAGTTGCCGGTGCTGCTCGACGCCACCCCCGAGAACACTTCGTGGGCGGTCACCGCGACCCTCCTCGCGGGCGCGATCGTCACGCCCATCAGCGGCCGTCTCGGCGACATGTACGGCAAACGCAGAATGCTCGTGGGCAGCCTCGCCGTGATGGTCGTGGGATCCGTGGTGTGTGCGATGACGACGAGCCTCGTCCCACTCGTCGTCGGCCGCGCGCTCCAGGGAGCGGCGGTCGGTGTCATCCCGCTGGCCATCGCGGTGCTGCGCGACGAACTCCCGGCGCGGCGTGTGCCCGGCGCCATGGCGACGCTCAGTGCCACGCTCGGCGTCGGCGGATCCGTCGGGCTTCCCTTCGCCGCGGGCGTCGCCCAACTCACCGGCTGGCACATGCTCTTCGTGGTGTCGGCGGTCATCGGTGTCCTCGGGATCGTCCTGACCCTGTGGGTCGTTCCGGAGTCGGAGGCGCGCCGTCCGGGCCGATTCGACTACGTCGGCGCCGTCCTGCTCTCGGTCGCGTTGATCCTGCTGCTGCTGCCCGTCAGCAAGGGCAGCACCTGGGGGTGGGCGAGCCCGGTCACGATCGGTATGTCGGCCGGGGCGGTCGTCGTGGCCGTCTGCTGGGTGTTCTTCGAGTCGAGACAGCCGCGGCCCCTCGTCGACGTCCGGTTGTCCGGGCGCCGGCCGGTCCTCATGACGAACGCGGCGTCCATCGCGCTCGGGTTCGCGATGTACTCCAACGTGCTGGCGTTCCCGCAGTTGCTGATGGCCCCGCACGAAACCGGTTACGGCTTCGGGCAGAGCATGCTCATGGCGGGAATCGCGCTCGCCCCGAGCGGGCTGGTGATGATGTCGCTGTCGCCGGTGTCCGCGCGCATCACCGATCGATTCGGCGCACGCACGACCCTCGCGTGCGGTGCGGTCACGCTCGGCGCGGGCTACCTGTTCGCGTACTGGTTCCACACGGAGGTCCGGCACATCGTCGTCGCGGCGATGCTCGTGGGGGCCGGCGTCGGGCTCGCGTACGCGGCGATGCCGGCGCTGATCATGTCGGCGGTGCCGCTCAGCGAATCGGCGGCGGCGAACAGCCTCAACACGCTCATGCGGTCGATCGGTACGTCGTCCGCCGCCGCCGTGGTCGGCGTGGTGCTCGCCGCGATGACGGTCCGGATCGGCGACGCAGTGGTCCCGTCGCTCGCCGGGTTCCGGGCCACCTTCCTGATCGCGGTTGCCGCGACCGCGGTGGCGTTGGTGTTCACCGCGATGATCCCCCGGTCCCGACCTCCGCTCGAGGCGGTCGCCGACACATCGGCGCGGTGACCGGCCGATCCGCTATCGGGCGCTGAGCGACCACTGACCGTAGTCGGAGGTGAGCACATGGTTGACGTCGATGCCGATGCCGTCGATCTCACCGCCGGACACCTGGTGCAGGTTCGCACGCGGATGCACGTGGCCGGCGGGGGTTCCCCAGTTGTGCTGCCAGAAGTACGCGCCGAGACCGACCGCGGACGCCCACCCGATCGTCGGTGAGTTCGCGTACACCCCGGTGTTCTCCGGACCCACCACCTCCTGCCACGCCAGCAGGTACGGGGCGATCTGCGTGGTGAACTGGACGAACGTCGGGTTGTCGTCGATCGACGCGTAGATCGGGCGGTCGTCCGGGCCACCCGCGGCGCGGTGCAGTTCGAGTCCGCGGCGCGCGTGCTTGAGACCGGCGTCGTAACCACCGAGCCAGTCGGAGGTCTCGCCCTTACCGAACTGGTAGCACGACACGACCTCGAGCCCGCTGTCTGTGAGCGCGTCGGCTTCGACGGCGGTCAAGGGTTTGGCGCGCATCCATTCCGCACCGGGCCGCCGATCCGACACGTAGCGGATCGCCCCGCTGTGCCCCGCCGCACGGATGGACGCGGGTGACGGCACCGCCGCCGAATAGTCGACGATGGTCCCGAGCACCTCCCTCCCCTGGGCGACACCCGGTGCGCCGAGGGTGGATGCCAGCGCGACACCCGATCCGATCATGCTGTAGCGCAGTATTTCCCGACGGGTCAGTGCCATGCGGTGCCTCGATTCGGTACGGCGACGGACGGGCCACCCGGTATTGCACCACAATCCCGCCCGTCACATCCGCCACATCGCGCGGCGGGCCCGATTCACCCGAATCGAGGTGCGATGTGATCGCGGTGCGTCAGCGGTCGGCGAGTTCGGCGAAGAACGCCGGGACCAACGCGACGTCCTCGACGGTGCGCACCGACGTCCGCACCCCCAGTCCGTGTTCCTTGAGCAGGTCGCACAGCCCTTCACCGTCGACGAGGTCGATCGGCGGTGCGCCGTGTCGGTGCGCCTCGGCGCGGGCGTCGTCGGTGAACGAGCCGGTGGACACGAGCAGACCCTTCTCGCCGCGCCCCACCATCGAGGCGCGGAACTCCCGGACCACGTCGGCACCCACCCGGTCGCGTCCGCGCAGGAACCGGAAGAACACCGAGAAACTCAGCAGCGACACCCGCACCACACCGGTGCCCTCCACCGCGTCGTCACCCACGGACACCGTCCCCGGCGCCGGGATCGTCAGTGTCGTGAATCCCGTCGACCTCAGAACGACGGTGACCAACCGCTCGAATCCGTCCGCCGGAAGGTCCGCGACCGCCGCGAGCACCGGATCACGCCACAGCTCCGGATCCTCGGGCGCCGCGACCAGCGGAAACACCTGCGCTCCGGACGAGGATCCACGCACCGTGCGCTTGCGTCGCTTCTCCGCCGTGTAGGCCATCAACATGGGCTTGATCTCGGATTCGCGCACGGTGCGTCCCTGCTCGGTCACACTCCACACACCGCGGCGGGCGTTCTCGAGCAGCCCCATCCCCTTGAGGTAGGTGCGCGCCCACGCGACCCGGTATTCGATCTCGGTGCCCGGACCGTCACCGTGCAGGACCGCCCGGGCCGCCGCCGACAGCTCCTCGCGGTCGACGACCGCCGTGTCGATCTCCTCGATGGCTCCGGAACCGCCCAGGCCGATCACCGACTGCAGGGTCGACCACAGCAGATCCGTGTAGGGCGGCAGCACGATCTCATCGCCGGTGGGGTCTCCGACGGGATCTCCGGCCACGTTCCGACGCTGCACACCTTCCCCTAACGTCGCGGCCCGCCACCTGCGCCGACCGCTTCCTGCACGTCACCGACCACCCTATCGGATCGGGCACGCCCGTTCGGGCCCGGGCACCACCGGCACGCACCTACGATGATCACCGTGAACCGTGCATCGCACACCGGATCCGCGGGGTCGTCGTGAACCGCCCGCCGCCCGTCGACACGGCCCACCACCCGCATCTGAGCGGGGTGTTCGCGCCGCAACGCGACGAGGTGGACGTCCGGGGTCTGCGCGTCGACGGTGTCCTTCCCGACGACCTGCACGGCACCTATCTGCGCAACGGCCCCAATCCACGCTTCGATCCGATCGGCACGTACGTGTACCCGTTGGACGGCGACGCGATGGTGCATCGGATCGACCTCGGCGACGACGGACTGCGGTACACCAACCGCTTCGTGCGCACCCCGTGCGTCGTCGCGGAGGAGCGGGCCGGTCGCGCACTGTGGGCGGGCATCACCGACCCGTACCTCCCACCGGCCGAGGAGGTCGGGCCCGACCTGGCCGGCACGATTCGCGAACTACCCGACATCAACGTGATCCGGCACGCGGGTTCCCTGTTCGCGCTCGCAGAGTCCGCTCCGCCGTACACACTGGGCTCGGACCTCGAAACCCTCGCCCGCGACACCTTCGACGGGGCATTGCCCGTCGGGATCACCGCGCATCCCAAGGCCGATCCCGCGACCGGCGAGATGGTCGTGTTCTGCTACGTCTTCGAGGCGCCCTATCTGACGTGGGCGGTGATCGCCGCCGACGGAACCGTCACCCGCGAACCGACACCCGTCGACGGCGCCGACCGCCCGCTGATGATCCACGACATGGCTCTGACCTCCCGCTACGCGGTGCTGGTTCTCGCACCGCTCGTGTTCGACCCGAGCGCACTGTTCTCCGGCGGATCCCCGCTGACCTGGCATCCGGATTCCGGCACCCGCATCGCACTGATCCCCCGCGACGGCGGGCCCGTGCGCTGGCACACCACCGATACGTTCTGGATGTGGCATACGGCCAACGCGTTCGACCGGGACGACGGTGCGGTCGTCCTCGACTACGTCGAGTGGACCTACCCGGGTGGGTTCGCCGAGGTCGACGAGCCGAACAGGTCGACGCTGCAGCGCGCGGTGATCACCGACACGGGCGTCACCCGCACCCCGTCGGCCGACGGGGCGATGGAATTCCCTCGCATCGACGACCGTGCCGTCACCGGACGGCACCGCACGGTCGCGACCATCGGCCGCAGCGGCACCGCCGACCTCGTCGCGGGCGACGCCGACGCGCTGCGCTGGTTCGACGTCGACAGCGGCACGGAGACGACGTGGCGCGCCCCGGAACTGTCGGTGGGTGAGCCGTGCTTCCTGCCGAGTTCGTCGGGCGGCGCGGGCTACTGGGGAACGTTCGCAACCGACCGCGCCGACCTGACCAGCCGGTTCGTGATCCTGCCGGCCGATGATCCCGGCGCCGGCCCGGTCGCGCAGATCCACGTGCCCCTCCGGGTTCCCGCGGGCCTCCACGGCACCTGGATCCCCCGCACCTGATCTCCCGATTCCGAGCGAACGTATCGCTCACTCGAATGAGTCGATCAAGCGGTACATTCGCTCGACGCGGGGGTGGCGAATCCGAGGGCCGGATACCGCGCGCGGTGACCGCGAACCCTCCCGTTGTGACCCGGGTCACGGTACCGTTGCGGGAGGCGGTTTCGAGCACTTTGCGGAGGCACCGGTCATGAGCACAGCGAAATGGTGGGTTCTCGACGCCCGAGGCAACGGCTTCGCCGTCGAACAGCGCCCCAGCGGCGACGTCGTCGTCAGCAACAGCACCACGTCCGAGGAACACGTGCTGCACGGATACGTGTGGAAGCACTCACCGTCGTTCGGCATCCAGATCCAGAGCGAGGGGCCACCACCGTACGGTCACTGGGTGGAGAACCCCGAGGATTGACGACACCGGGTGACGCTCACGGAAGCGTCACCAGCCTGCGGCGCCCACCGGTCGTCGTGTCGACGAGCGCGGCGCCGACCACCGACGCGGAGACCGGCAGCAGGTCGTACACCTCGGACACCAGGCGCGGCAGCTCCTCGCGCCGCACCCGTGGACTCAGCGTGCAGTGCGGTGTCCAGAGTCCGGGTCGATAGTGCCGGTGCAGTTGCGCGCCGGTCTCCTGGGCGACGCGGACGACCCGCTCCTGCCGCGCCAGCAGGTCCGCGGACGGGGCTGGGACGAGCGACGCCCGCCCGCGGCGGAACAGGCCGACCGCGTCGAACGTCAGGGTGTGCGCGGGGTGGTCGGGCAGTGCTTCGAGAGCATCGGCGACCCGGTCGGTATCGTACTCACGCAGCACCGCATACGACAGGTGCGCGACGTGGTTGCGGTGCGTGTGGGTGAGCAGCGTGGCGATCCCGGCGTCCTCGAGCCGCTGCCACAATCGACGCAGCATCCGATCGGTGCTGTCGTCGAAGAGCAGGCAGACCGCGAGCGCCATCGGAAATCACCGCGGGCTTCTCACCGCACCGTGACGTGCCAGACCAGCGCGGCCGCCAGCGCACCCGCGCCGTTGAGCGACCAGTGCAACGCGATCGGGGCGAGGATGCTTCCGCTGCGCCGTCGCAACCAGGTGAACACGAAACCGGCCGCGGCCGTCGCGGCGACGGCGCCGGCGATACCGAGGATCTGCCCCCACGGTCCCGCACCGAGGAAGGCGGTCAGTCCGGCGTTGCCCGACGTCAGACCGAGCGACGACGCGATGTGCCACAACCCGAACAACAGCGAGCCCGCAGCGAAGACCCCGCGGGCACCCCACACCCGTTCGAGGCTGCCCTGGAGGACGCCGCGGAAGGCGAGTTCCTCGGGGATCACCGTCTGCAACGGGATGATGATCATCGATGCGACGAGCGCACCCGACACCGTCGCGTACCGCTCGGACAGGAAGAACTGCCGGGTGAACGGCAACGCGATACCGATTCCGACGACGAGCGCGACCAGCCCGATCGCCGCGACGGAATAGAGCGTGCCCCGTTTCCAGTGCCGCGGCGACAATCCGAGCTCACTCCAGCGCATGCCGCGTTGTCGCATGATCGCGACCAGGATGCCTGCCGCGACCGGCACGGTCGCGATCGACGCCCATACGGTTGTGAAGTGCGCGACGAGGTTCGTCGCGACGAGCACCGCGACGACGACCGCGAGGTCGATCCATGCGTGGAAGTGCGGGATACGCCGGATGATCGGGACGATCCGCTGGGCTTCTGCGACGGTCACGCGAGGGCACCGCCGATCCGACGGGTACGGACCGGTGTGATCTGGGAGTGCGTGTTCGAGCGAGGCATCCGTTCAAGTGTACGGAATCCGCCCCGCAGCCTCCGTGATACGACTCACATCGAGACGGGTCGGGAGCCGGATCACATCCCCCGTTGTCAAGGCCTTGCGTCGCCGCCACTACTGTGTTTTCGGACCCACAGCCCTTTTTCAGGAGAGACAATGGCCGACTTCCTCTACGAGGACCTGCTGCCGATCGGGGACGACCCCACCGAGTATCGGCTGCTGACCAGCGAGGGGGTGTCCACCGTCGAAGGACCCGACGGCCGCACCTTCCTGAAGGTCGAACCCGAGGCGCTGCGCCTGCTCACCGAGACCGCGCTGCACGACATCTCGCACTATCTGCGCACCGATCACCTGAAGCAGCTCGCAGGCATCCTCGAGGATCCGGAAGCATCGAACAACGACAAGTTCGTCGCGCTGGATCTCCTGAAGAACGCGAACATCGCCGCCGCCGGTGTCCTGCCGATGTGCCAGGACACCGGCACCGCGATCGTCATGGGCAAGCGCGGGCAGCACGTGCTCACCCCCGGCGACGACGAGGAGTCCATCGCACGCGGTGTGTACGACGCGTACACCCGGCTGAACCTGCGCTACTCCCAGAACGCCCCCCTCACCATGTGGGACGAGAAGAACACCGGCTCCAATCTGCCCGCGCAGATCGAGTTGTACGCGGACACCGCGAAGGGCCACGAGAACTCGTACAAGTTCCTGTTCATGGCCAAGGGCGGCGGATCGGCCAACAAGTCGTACCTGTACCAGGAGACGAAGGCCATCCTGAACCCCGACTCGATGATGCAGTTCCTCGAGGCCAAGATCCGGTCGCTGGGCACCGCCGCGTGCCCGCCCTACCATCTGGCGATCGTCGTCGGCGGCACGTCCGCGGAGTTCGCGCTCAAGACCGCGAAGTATGCGTCGGCGCACTACCTCGACGAGCTGCCCACCGACGGCGCGATCACCGGCCGCGGGTTCCGCGACCACGAACTCGAGAAGAAGGTCTTCGAGCTCACTCAGAAGATCGGAATCGGCGCGCAGTTCGGCGGCAAGTACTTCTGCCACGACGTCCGCGTCGTCCGTCTGCCCCGGCACGGTGCGTCGCTGCCGGTCGCGATCGCCGTGTCGTGCTCGGCGGATCGTCAGGCCAAGGCGAAGATCACCCCCGAGGGTGTGTTCCTCGAGCAGCTCGAGTTCAACCCCGGACAGTTCCTCCCCGAGATCACCGACGAGCGACTCGACGCGGAGACCGACGGCGTGTCGGGTACCGGCAAGGGAGCTGCCGTCAAGATCGATCTGACGAAGCCGATGCCGGAGATCCTCGCCGAGCTGTCGAAGCACCCTGTCAAGACCCGGTTGTCGCTGACCGGGCCGCTGGTGGTCGCGCGCGACATCGCGCACGCGAAGATCAAGGAACGGCTCGACGCGGGCGAGGAGATGCCCCGGTACCTGCGCGACCACCCGGTCTACTACGCCGGCCCCGCCAAGACCCCCGAGGGCCTGGCGTCCGGTTCGTTCGGTCCGACCACCGCCGGCCGGATGGACTCGTACGTCGAACAGTTCCAGGCGGCGGGCGGTTCGATGGTGATGCTCGCGAAGGGCAACCGGTCGAAGCAGGTCACCGACGCGTGCCACACACACGGCGGCTTCTACCTCGGCTCGATCGGTGGCCCCGCCGCCCGCCTGGCACTCGACTGCATCAAGAACGTCGAGGTCGTCGAGTACGAGGAGCTCGGCATGGAGGCGGTCTGGAAGATCGAGGTCGAGGACTTCCCCGCGTTCATCGTCGTCGACGACAAGGGTAACGACTTCTTCGCCGGCACCGGCGAGGTCACCCTCACCGTCGGCAAGCGACCCGGTCTGTAATCCCCCGCATTCCAGCGGTTTCCGCTCGCCCCTCCTGAGCGAACGTACCCCTCGATCGAGTGACTCGATCGAGGGGTACGTTCGCTCAGCGGTGGGGGCGAACCGTGGCCGCCGGGGTCAGGCCGCGCAGGGATGCGTGCGCGCAAGAACCGCGGGCGCCTGTTCGACGATGCTGCGCAGCAGGTCGGCGACGATCTCCGGATCCGGTTCGTGTTGGGGTGCAAGGGTTTCGCACAGGCGCCGATAGGTGTCGGTGTCGAGCATCGGCACCGCGCGGAAGTGGGTGGACAGGGCGACCGTGAATCCGATGCCCCGTGCGGGTGCGCGCACGATCAGTTCGGGTTCGTGTTCGCCGACGACGAGGCAGACGTCGAAGACGACATCGCCGGCGCGGTGCGTGAACGAGGCGGTCTGCGCGTTGTTGCGGACCATCTGACGGTGGAGGTGCCGCAGCCCGCCGAGCACCATCGGCGGGAGGGTCACGGTGCGTGGGCGGTCGGCGGTGAACATCCGAATCTCTCCTTCGACTGCTGCGACCGGGGACTGTCCGGCCGCAGCACATCGGTCCAGAACTATTTATTGGAATTATTCCAGAAAACTGCTGTCCCGGCAAGTGAGGACGTGGGCGCGCGCGTCGAATCCTCGCCCGCCTCGCACCCTCGTTCGTCGACGGCCGAACCCCGTCCGCGGCCCGGCACGAGGGAGCAGACTCGACCCGTGAACACCCGACCGCACGACGTCGTCGACATCGCCACAGACGGCGCCATCGGCACGAGACCGCACGCCACCCGAGGTGATCGGCTTGACCTTCGAGTTGGTCGAAACCCCACCATGACGGTGTGAACACTTCCGATCCGATGCCCATCGGCGTCTTCGCCCGCCGTACCGGCCTGACGCCGAGCGCCCTGCGCTTCTACGACGACGCCGGCCTCCTCCACCCCGCCGAGGTCGACCCGGTGTCGGGCTACCGTCGCTATCGTCGCGACCAGTCGGACCGCGCGGACATGCTCCGCCGACTCCGCGAGATCGCCATGCCCCTCGCCGCCGTCCGGGAGGTCCTCGACTCGGACGCCGCCACCGCAGCGCGGATCATCGACGCTCACGTCGCAGGCATTCTCGACAGCGCGGGAGCAGCACGACGCACGGCCGCGCACCTCACCGCAGCACTGACGGAGGGTCTCCCCGTCGCCACCGTGAAGGGCCCGGTCCTGGCCGATGCCATCGAGCAGGTCCTCACCGCGACCGTGCAGGAACCGACGATGCCGGTTCTGAGCGGTATCCACATCGAGGCCGGGCCCGATGCCGTCACGCTCACCGCGACCGACCGCTACCGCCTCGCTTCACGCACCCTGGTTCCCGACGAGTCCGCATCGTCCATCTGGTCGGCGACGGTCGACGGCGCGGATCTGCGTGCCGCGGTGTCCGAGATCCGACGCAGCACCACCGTGCATGTCGAGGCCTCGCCGCACGACATTCGTCTTCGCCTGACGGGCCGGGACGATCAGCACTGCCGACTGGTGGCCGAGCCGTTCCCCGACCACCGTGCGATGCTCACTGCCCTGCCGACCCCCTCGACCCGCGTCACCGTCGCCAAGAATGCACTGCTGCAGGCGCTGGAAGAGGCCACCGATGACAGCGTCACACTGACGGCTCGAGCGGACGCGTTCCACGTCGACGAGCACCCGATCACCGCCGACGTGTCGGGACCGGGTATGCGGATCTCGTTCCACCTCACGACCTTCCACCCCGCCGTGAGCACCGCGATCGGCCCCGATGTGATGCTCGATCTGCGCGGCCCCGACCTGCCCGTCACCGTCCGGTCGGCGGACCGCGGTGATCTCACGACCCTCGCCATGCCGGTGAAACCCGAAGGGGCACCCCGATGACCGGATCGACCGCCGACCGGCGGCGGGTGCGATCGACGACACGGTCAGGGAACGACGCGTCGACCGTTCCACCCACCGTCGCGCCGGTCGAGCACCCACCGGGTGTGCGGTGAGGCGGACAGGTCCAACCGGTCGAAGCGGTCGACGTCGATGCCCACCCACGCGAAGCGTTCGAATGCGGTCGAGTCGTCACCGCGGCACAGTGACTCGGCGGCGAGTGGGCTGCCCGGAACGAGCGGTGAGTCGTACAGGGTGCGGCTGTGCGGTGCGAACGTCTCCCATGCGGCGGCCCGCTCCTCCGGATCGTCGACGAGACCGGCACGGCCTTCGCAGCGCACTTGCACACCGCACCGATCGTCGGTGACGGTCAGCGCGACGCGGGGCACGCGCCGGATCTCGGTGACCTTCTCCGAGCGCACATCCGTGGCGAACATGATGCGGTCGTGTGCCGGATCGACGCGGCGGAGGATGACGGCGCGAACCCGGGGGCTGCCGTCGAGCCCGATCGTTCCCAGATATCCGAGGGTGAACGGGGTGCGTTGCACGGTCGCGGCGTGCAGCGATTCCCGGATCAGGTCGAGGATCTCGTCCTTCGTCGTCACGGCCGTTGTCCTAGTCTTCGAGTGCGACGCGCGCACGCTCGGGCAGGGTGACCGCAGCGACCGCCGCGACGACGAACGCGGCCGCGAACACTCCGAACACCAGGGGGTTTCCGCCGCCGTCGAGTAGAACCGGAACGAGCAGCGGTGCGATGATCGAGGCGAGTCGCCCGAAGGCGGCGGCCGAGCCGGTTCCTGCGCCGCGCACCGACGTCGGATACAGCTCGGGGCCGATCGCGTACAGGGCGCCCCATGCTCCGAGGTTGAAGAACGACAGCGCCATTCCTGCCGCGACGATCGTCACGGGAGTATCGGCGAGCCCGAACAGGGCCGCCGATGCCGCCGAGCCGGCGAGGAACGCGGCGAGCGTGATGCGCCGTCCCCACACTTCGATGAGCCAGGCGGCAACGGCGTAACCGGGGAGCTGGGCGAGGGTGATGATCAGCGTGTATTCGAAGGATCGGACGAGGTCGAAGCCTTGTGCGACGAGCAGGCTCGGCAACCAGATGAACGCGCCGTAGTACGAGAAGTTGATGCCGAACCACACGATCCACAAAGCGGCGGTGCGTCGGCGCAGTCCCGCTTCCCACACCGATCGGCGGGGTGCATCCGGTGCGTCCGGTTCCGGGTCGGGTTCGCCGGAGTCGCCGGTGGGAGCTGCGACACCCGCCGCAGCCTCGTAGTCACGGACGATCGATTCCGCCTCGGCATGTCTGCCCGCGCCCTCGAGAAACCGCACCGATTCGGGTAGCCCGATGCGGACGACGAGCGCATACGCGGCGGGAACGAGCCCGACCGCCAACGCCCAGCGCCACCCGTCGTCGCCCACCGGCACCACGAAGTAACCGATGAGCGCGGCGAGCAACCACCCCACCGCCCAGAACGCCTCGAGCGCGACCACGACCCGGCCACGCACCTTCCGCGGTGCGAACTCGCTGACCAGCGTGGAAGCGACGGGCAGTTCCGCCCCGAGGCCGAGTCCGACGACGAACCGCAGGGCGATGAGCATCGCCACCGACGTCGACAGCGCCGCTGCACCGGTCGCGAGCCCGTACACGAGCAGCGTCACCGCGAACACCTGGCGGCGACCGATCCGGTCGGCGAGGAGTCCCCCGACGGACGCACCGATCGCCATGCCCAGAAATCCGACGGATCCGATCCACGACAGTTGCGTCGACGACAGATTCCACTGCACGGCCAGCGCCGCCATGACGAACGAGATGAGCCCGACGTCCATCGCGTCGAGCGCCCACCCCACCCCGGACCCGACGAGGAGCCGACCGTGTCGGCGGGTGAACGGCAATTCGTCGAGCCGTCGGGTGCGTGTCGTCATGGACGGGAAGCTACACCCGGAACCGGTCGGCTCCGGGGGTCACCTCAGCCCCGCGCAGCCGCCTCCATGGCAGCCACGTCGATCTTCTGCATCTTCATCATCGCGTCGGTCGCCCGCTGCGCGGCGGCCTTGTCCGGGTTCGCGAGCAGCTCGTAGAGCTGTTTCGGCACAACCTGCCACGACACACCGAACTTGTCCTTGAGCCATCCACACTGGGATTCGACACCACCGTCCGCGGTCAGCGCGTTCCAGTAGTGGTCGACCTCGTCCTGCCCGTCACAGTGGATCTCGAAGGACACCGCCTCACTGAACTGGAACATCGGGCCGCCGTTGAGTCCGTAGAACACCTGTCCGTCGAGGAAGAACTCGACGGACATGACGGTGCCCGGCGGGACCGAGATTCCCGTGATGTCGGGATCGGTCTCCGGATACCGGGTGACCTCTCCGACCCTCGAGTTCGGGAAGACGTTCGTGTAGAACTCCGCGGCTTCTTCGGCGTTCATATCGAACCACAGCCACGGTCTGATCTTCGGCATCGCTGACGCTCCTTCTCTCGGGTCCCCCCGCCAACGACAGACCCGCAGCGGCGACAGAACTCATCGCGGGGCCCACAACTCGGGGTTCACAAGGCGAATGCCAGGCTCACAACGCAACCGGCAGCCGACACCGCTGTGAGCCTCACACCAGCGCTGTGAGCCACGTCGTTACGCGCGCGGCGTAGACTCCGGAAGCGACGACGATCCGCCCACCTGCTGCGATAGGAGTGCGGATGGACGTGACGGACGTGCTCGGCCGGGCCCGCGACGCCTACGACGGATCGCAGTGGGCTCGGTCGTTGGAGTGCTTCCGCGCGTGTGATCGGATCGTTCCGCTGTGCGCCGACGACCTCGACCGTGCCGGGCAGGCCGCCTATCTGGTCGGCGCCGGCAGCGTGTGCGCAGAGCTGCTCGAACGCGCCGCCGACGCGCATCTGGCGGCCGCGCGCCCCGAACGCGCCGCCGAGAGCGCGTTCCGACTCTCCTACATTCTCGGCTCCGCGTTCGGGGAACCGGCCCGCGCCGCCGGTTGGCTCACACGGGCACGCCGGATGCTCGACGACGCCGGGATCGACGGTCCGGTGGGGGCCCTGCTGACGGTGCCTCCGGCGATCGGCACGTTGCTCGGCGGCGATCCGGCAGCCGCCCTTCCGGTGTTCGAACGGGCCCACGCGGTGGGTGTCGCGACCGGGCACGTGGATCTCACCGTGCTCAGCGGGGTGGGACTCGGCCAGTCGCGTCTGCTGCTCGGCGACGTCCACGGCGGTCTCGTCGTGTTCGACGACATCCTCGTGTCCGTCGCCGGACCGGCGGTCTCGCCGCTCGCGGCGGGTATCGCGTACTGCGCCGTCATCATCACCTGTCACGAGACGTTCCAGCTCGGACGTGCGGCCGAATGGACCCGGGCGCTCGGCAGGTGGTGCGACGACCGCCCCGACCTGGTGCCGTTCCGCGGGCAGTGCATGGTGCACCGGGCCGAACTGCTTCAGTTGCACGGGCAGTGGACGGAGGCGATGGCCCGCATCCGCGACGCGTGCACCCACATGTCGGGTCCGCGCCACGACCCGGCGGTGGGACTGGCACTGTACGAACTCGCCGAACTGCATCGCCTGCGCGGCGAGTACACCGCCGCGGACGCGTCCTACCGACGCTCCGCTCGCGCCGGGCACGACACCGAACCGGGACTGGCGCTGCTGCGTCTCGCGCAGGGCGATGTGGACACCGCGCTCGGCTGCATCGACCGTGCCCTCGCCGAGGCCGGTCCGCTGTACCGGCTGCGACTGCTCGACGCCGCCGTGCAGATCCGGCTCGCCGCCGGAGACCTCGACGGTGCCCGTGCCTGCGCCGACGAGCTCACGTCGGCCGCGGCCCACGCCGAGGCTCCCGCGCTCCACGCGATGGCGGCGTACGCCACGGGCATCGTGTTGCTCGCCGCCGGCGACGCCGCGGCGGCGCTCGAACAGCTGCGGGCCGCGTGGCGGTGGTGGCAACAACTCGACGCACCGTACCGGTGCGCGCTGGTGCGCGCGGCGCAGGGCCGGTGCTGCAGCGCTCTCGGCGACCACGAGACCGCGCACCTCGAGTTCGAGGCCGCCGCGGACACCTTCCGGGCGCTGCACGCGATGCCCGAACTCGACCGGGTCCGGAGCGCGCTGCCGCCGCAGGCCACGGCGGAATCGTTGACACGCCGCGAGGTCGAGGTGCTCCGGGTGGTCGCGGCGGGACGCACCAATCGGGAGATCGCCGCCGAACTGTTCCTCAGCGAGAAGACCGTGGCCCGTCACCTGAGCAACATCTTCGGCAAGTTGGGTGTCTCGTCACGGTCCGGGGCCACCGCGTACGCGTTCGAACACCACCTGATCTGACCGGTCCACCACCCACTCGGTACCCATGTCGGTGGTACCGCAGATCTGCATATTTCGCCCGATGCCCCGGCGTCGGTGCTGCTCGTACCGTCGGGGCATGAACAACGACACCGTCCCCACACCGAACGAACACTCCGCACCGGACGAATACATCGACACGGTCGTCGTCGGCGGTGGCCAGGCCGGGTTGTCCACGGGATACCATCTCGCGCGCCGCGGGCGCCGCTTCGTCGTCCTCGAGGCGAACGCCCGCCTGGGCGACAACTGGCGCTGTCACTGGGATTCGCTGCGACTGTACAGTCCGGCGAGTCGCGACGGGCTGCCCGGCATGGCGTTTCCCGCTTCGCCGCGGTCGTTCCCGACCAAGGACGAGGTCGCCGAGTTCCTCGAACGCTACGCGACCGTGTTCGACCTCCCGGTCCGGCTCTCCACCCGGGTCCGACGCATCGACCGCCTCGACGACCGCTACGTCGTGGACTGCGGTTCGATCCGGTACCTCGCCTCGAACGTCGTCGTCGCCACCGGGACACACGGCCGCACCCCGACCGTGCCCGAGTGGGCGGACGCCATCGACCCCGCTGTGTCGCAACTGCATTCGAGCGAGTACCGCAATCCCGGACAGTTGCAGCCCGGCCCGGTGCTCGTCGTCGGCGCGTCCCATTCGGGCGCGGACATCGCGTTCGAGGTCGCCGAGTCGCATCCGACGATCCTCTGCGGGCGCGACACCGGGCAGATGCCCCTGCGCATCGACAGTCGGCGCATGAAGGTGCTGTTCCCCATCGTGTGGTTCGCGTGGGGGCACGCGCTGTCGCTGCACACCCCGATCGGACGACGGATGCGCGGCTACGTGCGGCATCACGGCGCCCCGCTGCTCCGGGTGCGCCGCGCCGACCTCGCCGCACGCGGGATCGAACGGGTCACTGCGCGGGTGTGCGGCGTCCGGGACGGACTCCCCGTCCTCGACGACGGGCGCATCATCGAAACATCGAATGTCGTATGGTGCACCGGGTTCCATCACGACTTCTCGTGGATCACCCTTCCGGTGTTCGACGACGAGGGGTGGCCGCGTGAGCGGCGCGGCGTGGTCACGGACTCCCCCGGACTGTACTTCACGGGACTGACCTTCCAATCCTCGTTCCGCTCGATGCTCATCGGCGGCGCCGGCGACGACGCCCGCTTCATCGTCCGGGATCTGACGGAACGGCGCCCGGAGTCGGAGGCTATGCTCCCGGCATGATCAGCCGGGGCCGAACCACATCGTCACTCGTACTCACCGCGGTCGCGTTGTGCACCGCGGCAGCCTGCAGCAGCACGGTGGACGGGGCGGCGACCGCCGCCGACACCGGCACCGCGACCCCGACCACCACCACCGCAACCACGACGACCACGACCACCACGACCACCACGACCGCGCCGGTGGAGGCGAACTCGGACGACTACCGGGGTACCGATCCGGCCGTGTACTACTTCCTGTCCGAGAGCGGGAAGTTCGAGTGCGCGATCCTGATGAAGAGCGATCCGATCGCCGGGTGCCAGGGCACGATGCCGGCGAGTGCGCCCCGGGTACCGGGCAGCGGCGCCCCCGATGTGACCGTCCCCGCGAACGTCGTGCTCCTGGGCGCCCTGTCCGCCGCCGAGTTCGTCAGCATCGGCGACATCGCGTTCATGGATCCCACCCGTTCGGCACAGTCCCTGCCGTACGGCGAAACCCTCACCGTCGGACCGTTCTCGTGCTCGGTGGACGCGTCCGCCGGTGTCACCTGCGAGACCGGGCAGCACGGTTTCACGGTGTCGGACAGCGACTACGAACTCTGGTGATCACGATCCGGGCGGACGGAACGGCGCGAGATCGGCGCGTGCCATCGGCGCCATGAAGACGCCGAGTTCTTCCCGGACCCACCACGCACCGGTCGCCCGGTGCTCGGCACGGGTGGTGAACCGGTAGCGGAACAGACGCGCCCGCACCCGGGCCGGCGGCGTGTCGGGAAACGGGTTGTGCCGCAGGAGCGTCGATACGCACGGCTCGCCGTCGAGCAGTTTCGCGGCGAAACGCGGGAACCACCCCTCGGCGTGTTCGCGGGAGATCGCCGCGAACCACATGAGCCAGTCGAGGCGCAGGTGGTACGGCGCGAACTGGCGCGGACGACGGAGCACATCACCGGGTTTCCCCTTGAACTCGTACTCGAGCCAGCGTGTCGCGGGAGTGTCGACGATGTCGGTGGTGCCCTCGACGATCACCTCCCGCCGTACCCGGGTGATGCTGCCGAACGCCCCGTAGGCGTTGACGAAGTGCCACCGGTTGAAGGACGCGTTCATCGCCTGCCGCGGCGACAGCAGGTTCTGCACGGGCCGACGGCTGAGCACCGCCACCAGCACGGTCAGCAGCATCACCGTCGCGGTGAACACCACCGGTGTCGGCGCGTACACGGTCTCACCCGCGCCGAACACGGCGCGGTAGAATCCGTCGGGGATCACCGACGCGGCGAGCACGATGGTGATCCAGTTCAACCACGCGAAGTTTCCGCTCGCCACGAGCCACAGTTGGGTGACGATCATGATGCCCGCCGCGGTGCCCGCGACGGGCTGCGGCAGGAACAACGCGAACGGCACCGCGAGTTGCGTGACGTGGTTGCCGACGACCTCCACACGGTGCAGCGGTCGCGGCAGCAGATGGAACCACCGGCTCAACGGGCCGGGCATCGGTTGGGTCTCGTGGTGGTGGTACAGGCACGTCAGGTCGCGCCAGCAGCGGTCGCCGCGCCACTTGATCATGCCCGCGCCGAACTCGACGCGGAAGAGCAGCCAACGCACCAGGAGCAGGACCAGCCACGGCGGCGCCGTCTCGGCGTTGCCCGCGAAGGCGGCGAGTACACCCGCCTCGAGCAGCAGCGATTCCCACCCGAACGAATACCAGACCCGACCGACATCGACGATGGACAGGTACAGCGCCCAGATCAGCATCCACACCGCACCGTACGCGGGCAGCGGCAGTCGTTCGGTGACACCGGCGACCGTGCCGGCGGACAGCAGCAGCCCGGCACCCGCGACGGCGGCGAAGAACCGGTCGCTGTAGTGGAGGTGGAACACGCTCGGCGCGTGGCGGAACGGTGTGGCCGCGACGAACTCCGGGACGGGCAGCAGCCCGCGACTGCCGATCAGGCCCCGGAACTGCAGTAGAGCACCGAGAAAAGCGACGAAGAACAGCGCACCGAGTCCACGGACGAGCACGAGCCGTCCGATCGTGTACCCGGTCGCGTCCAGGACCTCCATCGCCACTCCCGCATCCAGCGTGGCACGCGACGACGCGCGATACCGGTCAGATGCCGATCCGGCGGCGCAATCCGCTGGCTCGCAGCACCCGGCGACCCACCCCTTCACGCACCGCGTCCTCGGTGCCGACGATGCGGACCTTCGTACGGGCACGGGTGATCGCCGTGTACAGCAGTTCGCGGGTGAGCAGCGTCGACTGTTCGTTGGGCAACACCACCGACACGGTGTCGTACTGGCTGCCCTGGCTGCGGTGGATCGTCATCGCGTACACGGTCTGCACGGACGCCAGCCGGCTCGGGTGCAGCACGAACGGTTGCTGACCGCGCGCGAACGCGGCGACGAGCTCGCCGTCGTCACGGCGCACGATGACACCGGTGTCACCGTTGTAGATCCGCGCGTCGTAGTCGTTCTCGGTGACCAGCAGCGGTTGGCCTGGATACCACCCGTCCGGGTCGGGGCGGCGACCGGTCGACACCGCGACCCACTCGGTTGCCTGCCTCGCCCACCGTTGCACCCCGAAGTGGCCGTCGCGGTGCGCGCACAGCAGCCGGTGGGTGTCGAGGTGGGCGAGTGCACCGTCGATGTCACCGCAGGTGGCGGCGGAGGTCACCGCCGCGGACGTCCGCACCACGTCGCGCTTGAGCGCATCGAGTTCGTCGTGACCGCAGAACTCGATCGTCGACGAGCCACTGCGCAGGATGGACATCACCAGGTCTCCGTCGCCGTCACGCACGGCGCGAGCGAGCCCGGCGATGTCGCCACCGAAACGTCGCCCCCGGGTCAGCCGCACCACACCGCCCCGCAGGCGGTCGTGCTCGCGGGGACCGAACGCGGTCTCTCGCGGATCGTCGGATCCGTGCGCGCCGGTGGTCTCGAGGTCGCGGGCCGTCGCCCGGACGAAGGCGGGGGCGAGAGTACCGGCGACCGGTCGCGCGACGAGGTCGGCGAGCACCGCGCCCGCGTCGACGGAGGCGAGTTGGTCGGGGTCGCCGACGAGGACCAGCCGGGTGTCCGGGCGCACGGCCTCGAGCAACCGGTACATCATGGTCAGCGACACCATCGATGTCTCGTCGACGACGATCAGGTCGTACGGCAGGTGGTTGCCCGCATGGTATCGGGGTCGTCCCCGAAACCAGCCGAGCATGCGGTGCAGCGTCATCGCGGTCAGACCCGGCGGCAGTGCCAGCTCGGTTTCCTGTTCGCGCACGGATTCCTGCAGGCGGGCGGCTGCCTTGCCGGTGGGGGCAGCGAGGCCGATGCGCACCCCGTCACCGTCGAGGGCGGCGACGAGCGCAAGGATCCGGGCGACGGTGTGGGTCTTGCCGGTGCCGGGGCCACCGGCGATGACGGTGGTCCGGTGGGTGGCGGCGAGCGCCGCCGCGACGCGTTGTCGGTCCGGTGCCGGGGCCGGGCGCGTGTGATCGGTCTGGTCGCGGAACAGCCGGTCCAGGTGCTCGGACAGGCGTGCGGCATCGACGTGCGGAACGCTCGTGTCGCGGTCGGCGAGGACCCGGCGGATGGTTTGTTCCTGGCGGAAGTACCGGTCGAGATACAGCAGAGGTCCCTCGGTGGTGTCGACGAGCCGTAGCGGGCGCAGTGCACCGCGGTCACCACCGACGACGAGGGGGCTGCGCCGCAGTGCGGCGAGCAGGGCGTCGTCGCGGGGCCACGGCAGTGTGGCGGGGTCGACGGCGGGGTTCCCGTCCTCGTCCTCCGCAACGGTGACCTCGCGCAGACGGGTGAGATCCAGGCACACCGATCCCGCGCGGACCGCGCGGACCGCGAGCGCCGCGGCGAGATGGACGTCGGGGTCACCGTCACCGCCGAGTTGCGCCAACCTCAGCGCGACGTGCACGTCGGCCGCGGCGAGCACCCCCGCCTCGTTGAACTCCCGCAACGCTCCCTTACCCCGTTGCGCGATCAGCGGATCCGTCACATCGCCACCGCCCTTCCCGCGAGGAGTTCGGACAGTTCGGTGACGAGCGCCGCCGGCGGATGCCATTCGAACACTCCGCTGCCCGAGGGGGCATCGGCACCGACCATGCCGCGCAC
>Ga0209612_1000089_pt1 | contig 100411 bp, 84 predicted proteins | sample BioC12SIPDNA_FD_185746 | JGI IMG/M metagenome (GOLD analysis project Ga0209612, IMG submission 185746) | Anaerobic biogas reactor microbial communites from Washington, USA - Biogas_R1_B C12 SIP DNA (SPAdes) (version 2) | ecosystem: Engineered > Bioreactor > Anaerobic > Unclassified | place...
CCGTTCCATTTGGCATAAGGCTTCCAGACCGTTGGCGGCGGTTACCACCTCAAATCCGTAGTTGGTAAGCATTTGGCCGATCAGTTTCTGGTTGAGTTCATTGTCGTCAACCAGTAGGATCGAGACAGGATTGAGAGAAGCCATGAATTCTTCATCGAGCGTCGACGGCCAGACCGATTCATGTTCGGATGGGTTTATTTCCTCCTGCCGGTCGACCTCCAGGGGCAGCGTGACTTCAAAGGAATAACCGGTTTCGGGATGGCTGCGGACATGCAGTTCGCCCCCCATAAATTCGATTAGGCGCTGGCAGACGATCATCCCCAGGCTGAAGCTCGAATTACTTTCGGATGTACCATTCAGATTGGTACCGGACCCGGAAATAACCGACTTGGTAGAATGCGGCTTGGCAATGCCGGCACAAGCTATTGACAGCCGATGGGGAGGCGAAGGAGAAGGGACTACCCGGGCTGATATTTGTACACCTTCGATATCTTTATGTTCCATGAGGTTGAACAACAGATTGCCTACCACCCGTTTCATTTTGGTCTGATCCAGGCAGGCATTGCCGGGCAGACTGCCATTCAGATCCAACTCCAGCCGGAGGCCTTTTTTCTGCAACAGCGGCCCAAAAGCGGAGGTCCATTGGGGCAGGGATTCACGGAGGTCGGTAGGGACCAGATCCAATTGTGCCCCTCCGTCCTGGAGCTTGGCCAATTCCAGCACATCATCAATGTTGTTGAGGAGCGTTTCCCCGCAATCGCGGATGTCATCGACCAAGAGCAATTGGTTCGTATCAAGCCGGCTGTGTTCCAGCAGATCGGCCGAACCGAGAATACCGATCAAAGGTGTGCGCAGCACGTGGGTGAGGTTGGACAGGAAGCGGTCGCCAAAAAGGGACTGGTTTTCCCTGCCCGGTTGGCCATGTGGAGGCGAATCCTGGTCTGCGGACAAACGATTATTAGAAATACCATGATTAGATTCCTTATATTGCAATTTAATCTGCCTTCCTCTCTCCAAAAACTCGCCAATGGCGATCTTACATGATGCCGTATAGACAGCATATATGATAGTGGAGGAAAAATATGTCTAATCATGGCAGCAGGAATGAAAAATTTTGTGTTTATTTCTGGCGAACCTAATCACTTATTGGAGAAGCTAAGGTATTTTCCCGAGAAATCGGGTCTAATAGGCAAATTTGATCTAAAAAAATTGATTTGCATGCAAGGATGGGGGCCAGGATGGCGTAAGTAAGGATGACGCGGGTAAAGATGATGAACGGGTGCCGCCGATGCCACAGTCGGCGGCCGGTTTAAGCATTGAAAAGCAGGAATTTGGCAAGTCAGGGGGAATTTATTAAGTGTGAGTCGAATTTACTGGGATAGAATTGCCCCGTACTACGTACATAGAGGAGAGGTGTTGAATTGAAGCTTTTTAATCCTGGACGCTTCCTATTGGCCGCAGCCCTGATGGTGGCCTGGGCCTGCTGCCTGTCCGCCCCGGCGGCGCAAGCCGCGCCCACTGTAGACATCATCATAAACGGGCAGCAGATACCTTCTGATGTTCAGCCGGTGATCGTGGAAGGGCGGACTTATGTGCCTTTAAGGGTGGTATCGGAAAACCTGGGCGCCCGGGTTACCTGGATGGAAAAAGAGCGCCAGGTGGTGATCAACTGGAAGACAGACACTACCCCCGACCTGCCCCGGACTTCCGACGATATATCCATAATTCTGGATGGCCAGGTATTGAAGATTCCCGCCACTTATGGCAAACCGTTCATAAACAGCCAGTGGCGCACCATGATCCCCCTGCGGGCAGTGGGGGAAGCCCTGGATTGTGAAGTCCAGTGGCTGGCTGAGTCGTATACAGTAGTCATCGATTCCAAGGCCCAACTGGAGGATCGCCGGTTGTTTACTGACTTGGCGGCGTATAAGACCAATCTCAAACTGATGGATGGGACGGTAATAAACTCTGCCTCCCTGGCCGGCAAGACCCCGTCATCATTCAGCAGCGAACAGATCGAGGTTTTCGAGAAGTATCGCTCTGATTTGGCCAAGTACAGCGCCAATGTTGTTCTGCCGGATGGTGATACTATTAATGCCGCGGATCTGACCATAATGGGCGAATCCTATTTGAGCGCCAATCAATTGAATAAGTGGCTGCGGCAGCAACAGGGCCGCCTTGGCCTGACCGGGGGCGGACTGGCAGGCCTGCCGCCTGATTTGGCCGAACTATATCTGAGAATAGGAGAAGAATACGGCGTACGGGGCGATCTGGCCTTCTGCCAGGCAGCCAAGGAGACGAGGTATTTCCTGTTCGGCGGCGAGGTACAACCGTGGCAGAACAATTATTGTGGTCTTTATGCGACTGGTGCCCCCCGGACCGGGGATGAAGACCTCAACGGGGCTGATCCCAGCCAGGTTTGGTTCATGCCAGGGGTTCACGGAGCGATTTTTGCCACTCCCAAAGCCGGAGTGGAGGCTCACATTCAACACCTGTATGCCTATGCCACCAAGAACAAGCTGCCGGCCGGCAAACCGCTGGTCGACCCCCGCTACACCTTGGTATCACGGGGCATTGCCCCCACCTGGCTGGGCCTCAACGCCCGCTGGGCAGTTCCTGGAACCACCTATGGACAAAGCATAATTTTCGATTATTGGGCCAAGGCTTACTAGCAACGGACTGTGACCTTTCCGATAAGCCAAGATCAGCAAGGTTTTCCATTCGTTTGTGAAGAACCGGCCAGGCCATGATAAGGGCAATTGGTTGGTGCCAGGCGCCTTATAAACCACAAAAATACCGCGGAGCAGATAGTTTCTGTCCGCGGTATTTTAATCGATATCAGGGATTTTATGAGTTTCCGTATCCCTATGTAAATCCCTAACCCCTCAGGGCCACCGACTTACGATAGAAAGGGCCGAAGGGATCCCCGATGGGCAGGACTTTGTAGCCATACTGGGTGTTGATGCATACGGCTCCGGAGAGGTAGAAGGAGCATATGGCAATGCCCATCTCCGAGTAGGCCGCCAGTTGGTGCCAGAAATGTTCAGCGCCCCAACCCAGGGTGCTCATAAACAATCCCAGGAAGAGCAGATCGATGAGGAAGAAGATGAGCCACAAAACCTTGTTGGTTCCCATCGCCCCAATCGTCATAAAGACGGTGAAGATAAAATAGCCTAGAAACGCGAAGCCTAGCTGGTGGGCGTCAAATCCCTCTCCTTTGCCGATCAGACCACTGGTCTGCATCCACCAGGTGGTACCGACGGCAAACCAGAAAAAGCCGTATCCGCAGAAAGCGGTGGCTCCAAATGTGTTATTGTGCTTGAAATCCATTATGCCGGCTATGAACTGAGCGGTAGCTCCCAGGAAGATAGCCCAGGGGATAATATAAGCGACCCCAGAGGTAATACCTAGTTTCTGTGTGGAAGCCACCAGGGTAACCATGGCCAAACCCAGCAGACCCAGGGGAGTGGGATTGGCGACCAGTTCCTGGACGTGTCCAGAGACTTTCATTTCATTTCCTGCTGACATGACAACCTCCTAATTAGTTTTAAGCTGTAACCGGGATTACCTCTTCTCCCCCCTTTCATGGTAAAGATTGAGAATTAATGCACAAAAGATGATTCGACATCAATTTGGATATGTCCTTCAAGCATGACGAATTTTGCGGCAAAGATTTGAAAATGATCAAATATTCCACTGGTGAAGCAGCCATTGGAGCCGCCCAAGGATGGTGTCAATCTGTCGGTCAAGGTCAGAAGGGGGGTTGTCGGTGGTTGCTGCGGCGGATTGAGGCGGAGCGGTGGAGGCAACCTGCTGAAGCCTTATGGATCGTTGCAGCCGGGAGATATCCTGATCATAGAGTTCCCGGAAGCTGCCCTGGGCTAGTGAGTCCTCATCATTCCCGGGAGCCGGCAAGTCGAGCAGCAAGGCGGCAGATCCCATGTCCAGCACCAGATCCACCCGGTCGGGCAGGTCTTGGCGGTGGCAATCGATCTCCAGGACAGGATCACCCAGTGCTGTTTTCGAATCCGCCGGTTCGGGATTGAAATCAGCGTTCGTTTCATAAACGCCAAAATGGATACGACCCTTGTCCTCGTCACCGGCACACATATCAGCTGCAGCCAGGGTGGCCAGTTTGTAGCGTGAATTGCAGTCAAGTTCGAGGTTGGCGGTATCAAAGGGTATCCTGGCCAACGAGACTGCCTGCCCGTCGGGTCGGAAAACAGCCAGGTAAAAGCTATAGGGGTAAATAACGCTCAAGCTCCCGGTCCACATGTCTGGATCAGACTGGGGATGCAGCCCCTGGACCGCGGCCCAGGGAAAGTCATCTGCCGCCTGGACCGATATCCGTTGGGGGAGGCTTGCTGCCAGCTGTCCCAGTGGTGATTCGGGATCTATGTCCCCGGATATAAACAGGCAATCGAAATTCCAGCTGCCCGCTGCCAGAAAGCCAAGGTGGGATGCCATTTCCCTGATCACCCGGGCATCTCCCCGGCATTGTCCTTCGAGGGTGATGGTTATCCCCGGAAATGTGTTCAGGAAAGTGGCTTCTGCCAGGTTGCCTTGTGCTTCCAGCAGTATTAAGTCACCCAGGGGTTGGGGGTAGTGGAACTGGAAGCCAGCGGCCTGAGCCAATGAGCGGGGGACAACCAGAGCCTCTTCCAAGCCCAGCGTTTCATTCAGTACATCCAAGAGGCGCCGCCGTACTGACAAGGGGGGCACTCCAGGTATGGCTGCCGAGGCTGAGTCTATTACTTTTCGGGTGGGCAGCAGGTATTCGCGGTGAAGATAGGCAATATACTTCTGCAGCTGGGCCCGGCTCCATGGGTCTCCAGTCGCCTCAGGTCCGAAATGGGCCAGGCCTGGCACCTTCACTATTAAAGCCGGATGGCTGACTGGCTGGCCTTCTGTCCAGGCCGCCAGCCAAGTGTCGTTTTCGCCCAGGTCGATAGCTACATGCATGCCTTTATCCTTTCCTGGCCACTACAATTTTGGGTATCTCTTCATAGACCAGATCTCCCAGCCGGATGATATAGATATCGCCTTCGCTGTACAGGATCATGCCTTCGGGAGCCTCTGCCACCTCGGCGCTGATGAGGCCTTTTTCGATCCAGCCGGAACCGGCGGAGGGGAGCAGAGCCCCGGTGTTGATGACCACGCGCTCTATTTGCGGGCTTATATCCTCGAATCGGCTCTGCAAATTGCGGGAATCCAGCATTTGCTCCATTTGCCGGCTGAAAGATTCCAGTATTTCAGTCTCTGCATCCAGTACCTTCTGTATTTCCAGGTATGCGGTCATAGACTTGCGGGCATTAATCTCGCGTTCATCCAGGAGCTCGATCCCCCGCAGGGTTATATCCACCTCCGCGCCCAGTTTCTGTACCGTGGATCGCAGCGGCGAACGGGAGCCGGGTTCAGAGTCCAGCGACTTTTGTAGAAATTGGGCAGCATCGCCCAATATCCGCTGGCTGCTTTGACTGAATGAATCGTAGCTGCCCGCCTGGGAGACCGTCAGGCTGGAAATCAAATCATCCAGGGAGCGCCGGCCCCGTTGACCAAAATCAGCCAATTCCAGGGCATATTTTTCATCCAGGTGGCCGAGTGCTGGCATACTTCCCAACCAGTCCTCCCAGCCCCGGGATTGGAAACTGGAACATTGCTCCACGGTTTGCAGCCAAGCCTGCAGCCAGTCCTGAAACTGGGCTGACAATCGGGCCGCCCGTCGTTGGTCCGAACGGCCGTGATAGCTTCGCAATGCCTCCAGGTAAAGTTGGTAGCCGGGCTGAACGCTTTGTTTGTACCATGTCCGGACTACCGGGAGTGTCTTGCGGTTATCCCAAATGGCATCGACTTTTTCCAATTCATTCATGAGGCTGGTAAAAAGGTCTTTACCAGGGCTGGTGCTGTGGATATCCTGAATATTGGTTAGCAATTTAATGGCCAACTGCCATTGGGACAACAGTCGGTTCAAATCGCGTTTTTCTTTGCCGGCCTGAAAATCAGCCGATTTGAATAGGGAGGCTGCCAGAATGCAGGCTGGAAACCGCTCCAGGGTGTCGAGCAGCTGCTTGTCAGCCTGCAGGGAACGGGCGATGTCCACCTGCTGGACGAATAAGACCCAGCTTTCCGAATGCTCCTTCAGCAGGTACAGCAGATCTACCGTACGAGTTTCGGCAACCGCTTGCAGCGTCGACCAGCGGTGGTTTATTTCGGTGCGCAGGTCCTGCAGCTGCCGGACTGCCCGTCGGGTCTGGTTGCAGATCCTGACATTGAACCGCAATAGGTTGAGCAAATCAGTTTGCAGTGATTGCTCCTGGCGGCTCAGCTTGTGGATACGGCGCCAATCGTTTTCTAGGGCCTGCCGGTACTGGGGCATGAAGCGCTGGTGAAAACTCTGGTAATAAAAAGTATTCAAGTCCAGCAGGTATTGATCCAGCGATTGAAAATCGGTGTTCCGGAGAGGCTGAACCTGCTGATCCAATTCACGGTGCAGTTGGCGCAGCATTTCATCCAACATGTCGATATATGGTTGGGTTTGATGCGGAGATTCCAATCCTAAAACACTCCCATATCTCTGCTCAAGCGCAGTTTCTTTTTCAGTACCGGTTCAATCTTGTCGGTGGCGCCGGAGGAAGGGATACCGGCGGCCTCATAATCCCGGTCGTGCTGCCGGGCGGCCAGAATCTTCTCAGCTTCGTCCCGGAGGTCTTCATCGGACAGGGGACCCAATTGCGTGACCAGAAGGTCGTTCATAAATACTGCATGGGGCAGCCAATTGAAGAGCTGCAAATACATTTCCAGCATCCTGGTGGCGTAGGGTCTGTCCAGGGCTTTACTCTCTTGTATGTGTACATAGCGCAGTAATTCCAGGCCGGTGAAAGCTTCATGCGGCTGGGACTTCATCTTGGCCGCCAGTCCTTCTATTATCGTTGGCGTACTGTCAAGTATCCCGGTTCGGTCCCATTGTACCAGGGCGGCGGCAAGAGGGTCGTCTTCCCGCAGGAGTTGCAGTTGGACCGCCTTCTGGATTATTTCATATTTTGCATATTGACGCCGGCCTTGCAATGCCGCAGCCACAATGGCATACAGGTCCAGATGCAGGAGGGAGCCTGGTTCAGGGCTGAAACCCGGGAACAGGCTGCGATAATTGTCCAGGACCCAACCGCGGGGATGAAGAGGTGCGGCCAATATGCCTAAAAGCGGTAGGGTCCGGTCCAATAAACGGGACACTTGCCGGTGCAGGGGGGGGGTGCCCGCTGCATTGGCAAAGGTCTCTTCCAGATCCCGGTCCTGAATCATCCGGTTGAGCAAGGCGATGCAGTCGGTCAGTAATCCCGCCTGCCACAATAATTCCGCCCCTTCCGCCAGGTTGTCCCACCGGGAGTCGCTATTGTCATTGTTGGGTTGGGAGTCTTGTTTGCGCTTCAACACCTTGGCGGCCTCTGCCAGCAACTCTATTTTATCGCCATGGATGGTCGGCCAGGGTTGGCTGATCCGCCCGCGGGCAGACTGATCCGCTATACCTCCGGACTTACCATCCTTTATTCGTTCCAGGTGCTCCTTAAGCATCCGGCGCAGGTCCCGGTTGCCGGTGCGGGCCATCAAATAGGTACACTGCTGGGCGTCCATAACCTTAATCAGTCTCATATATCGGGGTTGATAACCATCCTGGTACAGATGGATGAGAAATCCCAGCGAAGCCGCGGGGGGATGTTGTTTTTCTATGTAATTGGCCAAATAATCCATGAAACCAGTCACCACGCCCGGGTCTGAGTCCCGCAGAAGGGCGAGGACCGATTGATCGGCCAGGTTGTTGATCAAAATGGCAAAAAAAATATCCCGTTGCGGACCATAAAACAGGCTCCGCTGCAGAAACTCGTACTCGGTACGAGTGCCGATCTTTACTTCCTGCCATGCGTCGCTTCGCCTGAGTCGGCGGCGCAGCTGCAATTCCTCCTGCCAGCAGGCGAATACGTCCGGCTGTTCTGCCAGGGTAGAAAACGCTTTCATTATTGTCTTCATCTAATTAATCCTCGGTGGTAATTCCATAAAGATCACGGTTGAGCAGCCGGCACGCCTGGCTGGCCTTGCCCGGGTCGTTTTCTGTCAAGTAGACATAATAATATATTGATTTCTCTTTGTTGGTAAAAATACCTCCCAGGCAGTCGCCGGAAATCACTTCGACCCGGTCCTGGCTGGCCTTGGTCCCCCGCAGGTAACGCACACTCTGTAGCCGGCTGATGAAAGAGTAACCACCCAGCCGGTCAAAATGGGCCTTGAGCCCGGTCTCCTTTAATGGATTGCCGCTTTCGAACTTCACCACCAGATCAGCTACCCGGGGGCGGGGCAGTTCTGCGGCCATACCAGTTTCGGACTGTAGATATTCCAGTGCCGGCAGGATGGTGGTATAAAGTACATCCAGGCCTTGCGCCGTACTGAGTTGATCATTCAGGTAAACCGGAAACATCGCCAAGTCTGGTGGCTGGGTGCGGAGATGGTCAATCAGGGCCGGATGGGCCAGCAGGTAGTCATACAGATCATCCGCGCCGTATTCGGAGCGGGGCAGGTGAATATGATAATACCGGTGCAAAATGGGGGCGTAACGCTCGTAAAACAATTCATAAGAGGGCAGCGAGGCTGAGCGCAGACGTTCAGCGTAGTGCCTTAGGTTGTCCATTTCTTCCTCATTTAAAAACTGGCCTCGGTACAGTCTGCGTAAAATCGCCCGCATTGGCTGCCTCCCGGTATATTTATTGATTGAATGTACTAAATTTATAACCCTGGGCCTTGAGATCGGTGATTATTCTTTCCAGGGCTTCGGTATTGCTCTTGGATACCGCATGCAACAGGATCACTGCGCCAGGGTGGATGTTGTCGATAACATGCTGGTAGGAGACGTCGGCTCCCGGCTGATTGCTCGGGTCCCAGTCCTGGAAGGCCATGCTCCAGAAGACGGTCCTATAGCCCAATTCATCTGTCCAACGCAGCGATCTAACCGAATAATTACCCATCGGTGGCCGCAGGTAACGGTCCAGTTGGGCACCGGTAAGCTCAGTATATCTTTGTTCCAGCCGGGCCAATTCCCGATTCAAGGTCTCCTGGGAAACCGTGCTCAGATCGGGATGGTTCCAGGTGTGGCTGCAAACCAGGTGGCCGGCCGCATGCATCCGTTTGACCAGATCCGGCTGGGTATCAATAAACTGGCCGGTAATAAAGAAAGCTGCTTTGACTCCGGTACGGTCGAGTATGTCGAGTATCGTGGAGGTGTAACCCAATTCATAACCATTGTCAAAAGTCAGGTAGATCTTATTGCTGTTGTTGGGCAGGGAATAGAAACCGTTATACTGCGACAGCAGCTGTACTGCCTCCTGGTTTACAGACGGAACCTGGTGCTTATTGTTCCGGGTGAACCACCAGGAGCGAGTCATGGTATCCGGAGAGGGAAGCTGAGGATCAGGTTTATTAGGAGTTGGCTGTGGGTTTGGCTCCGGCTCCGGGGTTGGTTCGGGAGCAGGTGCTGGGACAGGATCCGCCGGTTCCACGATCTGGTTGCTCGGGGTGTTGTTGATCGGAGGTTGGGGCCGGGATGTGGATTTGCAGCCGGCCAGGCCGCCAAGTATAATCAGTATCAGGGCGATTGCAATCAGCTGGCATGATTTTTTCATTACCGTAACCTCCTGGTTGGTGCTAAGCAGCCAATAAAAAACATTATTCGGCATAATTATAACTCATATACTAATTTTAGACTCGCAGCTTGCATCTTAGCCATAGCATTTGTTGGTACCGGAAGGCCGGATTAGACCTTGAGCGGGGCGTTATTGACCATGAAGACGGGCGCACATTTTTGTAAAAATAATAAGGATACGATCCGTATAATGGTCTTTCCGGTGCTGGGTTTGTTGTTACTGGCGGTGATTGGGGCGGCCAATCCCCATCTGCTGGTCAGCCGTTCCGGGTCGGTAATTTATACTTATGCCGCCAGTTTTACCAAGGGTGACATCGGCACTGGTTATGGATCGCCCAGCCCCGGCGCGGTTCCTTTTTCCCAATTGGAACCAGGGGATATCGTTCTGGGTGGGTGGCCCAATACCGCCTATGGGCAGTTTTCGCATGCCGGGCTCTATCTGGGGGATCATAAAGTGCTGGAAGGTTACGTCGATTACGGTTTGAGTATCCAGGACCTGAGCACGTATGAGCATTATTCCCGTGTCTGCTTGCTGCGGATCAACGCTCCGGCAGAGGTTAAGGCCAACGCGGTGGCCTATGCTTTGGCAGAGGAAAAGAAGATGTTTTATCCATTGGCTTTTAAAAACGGGAGCCGTTTGTGGAACTGCACCAAGATTATCTGGCGCGCCTATGCCGATCAGGAGATCGATCTGGATGAGATCGGGGATTTATGGATTGCTCCGGAGAGTCTGGCCCAAAGCCGCTGGGTGAGCGTTATCTATGAAAAGGGGATTTAATATCTTTTCGTTTTTAACAAGGGGTTATATCCTTCATATCAGCGCTATAATTGCGATTGGTCTGGCCATGTATTTTCCCGGCCTGGATATTATCCTGGCGCTGATCTATATCTATTTGGTATGGAAGGAAGGATCGCACTGCCAGCGGCGATTGAGTCAGGTGGAAATGGCAGCCGTGGCTGTACTCTGGCAGCTGCCGGGTTATGTACTGGCTGCATCGATCTTGCTGCCAATGGAGTCGGCATCTCAGTTTTCTTATTATTTCATTTTTATGCTGGAATTGTGGGACACGCCTCTGCTGCCCTTGATATCCATGCTGCCGACCTGGACACTGCTTGGTCGTCCTCTTTATTATTACCTCATGTTTGGGCTGGTTCCCGCCCTGTCTCTCTATTATTACACCCCAGTGCTGCTAAGGAATAGGCTACAAAGTCGATCCGCTGGTTCCATTTAATTGTCACCGATTTTACGGTGGCAGTAAATTTTCCCAGCGGATCTCTTAAAGAAACAGCTCTGATTGCTTCCTTTCGGATTTAAGGTATCCGATCCAAGATTTATTCCTCGCGGAGACTTGGACCTTTGTCGCGACTCCTTACAATCATCGCTGCTTCTGAGTATATTGTGCTCACTTCTCCAGGTATTATTCTGTAATAAATATGAAATCTTGCGAAACTGCAGCATATGTATATTGTATTCATTTATTAATACGCCGTATTGCCGAGCGTATTTGGCTGTTTTGCCAATAATAAATCCTTATCAAATAGTGTGAAATATGCTACAATATTTTGCATTCTAAGCCTTTTAGGTCGACTTTTTGGTCGAACTTTTGTCTTTTTATGAAAGGTTTGGGTTGAAAGGGGAGAGAAACACTTGGAGAATTCTGTTTTGCTGTCTCCAGCCGATAATCATCAAAAAGCCCTGATCAGAAAACTTGAACAAGAAGCCGGCACCAGCATTAGCCTGTGTTACCAGTGCGGCAAATGCACAGCTGGATGCCCGGCGGCGTTTGCAATGGATTTCCCCCCCCGCCAGGTAATCCGCATGCTGCAGTTGGGGCTGACTGATATGGCTTTGAACAGCAACAGCATCTGGATCTGTGCCTCCTGTGAGACCTGTTCCAGCCGCTGCCCGCGCGGGGTTGATATAGCCTCGCTGATGGATACCATGCGCCGCGAAGCCTTGAAGCGGGGCAAGACCGACAAGAAGGTGGCCGCGTTCAATAAGGCCTTCTTGTCTAATGTGAAAAATTTTGGCCGCACATTTGAAGCTGGATTATTGCTGCGCCATAACCTGGTCACTGGGCAGCCTTTCAAGGACATGGAACTGGGCCTGCCCATGCTCAAGCGCGGTAAGGCCAGCCCGCTGCCCCACATGATAAAAGGGCGCCAGGAAATGAAGAAGATCTTCGAGCGAGTCGACCAGTTCGGGGGTGAACAATAATGAAATTTGCCTATTACCCCGGCTGTGCTTCTGAAGGCAGCGGTATCGAATACCATATGTCAATGGAGCGCACTGCCGATATTTTGGGCTTTGAGATACAGGAACTGGAGGATTGGAATTGTTGCGGGGCCACCTCGGGCCACAACACCGACAAACTACTGTCGGTAGCCCTGCCGGCCCGTAATCTGGCGATTGCCGAGCGCAGCGGTCTAAATATGGTGGTGGCACCTTGTGCTGCCTGTTACAGCCGCCATCGTTACGCGGAACATACCATTCAACACGATCCGGAGATGCGCCGCAAGGTGGAACAGGTCTTGGAATTGGACCTGGCCGGCAGCACCGAAACCCTTTCCATATTAGATGTGCTGGTCAACAAAATCGGTACCGAGACTATAGCAGCCAAGGTGGTCAATCCCATGACTACCATGAAGGCGGCCTGCTATTATGGGTGCTTGCTGGTACGGCCGGTCGAACACACCGGCTTCGACGATCCGGAAGACCCCCAGACCATGGATCAGATAATGAAAGCCCTGGGTGCAGACCCGATTGACTGGTCCCACAAGACGGAATGCTGTGGGGCAGCCCTGGTAACCTCCCGGCCCGATGTGGGCAATCCGATGCTGTACCGGGTGCTGAAAGATGCCAAAGAATCAGGGGCGGAATGCCTGGTCACCGCCTGTCCGCTGTGTATGCTCAACTTGGATATGCGCCAGGCGGCGATAGAAAAACAATTTGGTGAAAAACTGGCTTTGCCAGTCTATTATATTACTGAACTGCTGGCCCTGGCTTGTGGTGATAAGCCCAGCCAGGTAGGGTTGGAGAAACACTTCGTAGAGGCAGGAACATACCTGCGCACTATCCAGGTAAGAGGAGCCGAAGCACGAGCCGCCGCCGAAAAGGCCGCCCAGGAAGCCGCTGAAAAAGCGCGGGCCAAAGCTGAAGCCGCTGCGGCCGCCAAGGCTGCAGCCGCTGCCAAGAAGGCCGCCAAGGCTGAAGCGGCTTCCAAGGCCGAGTCTGCCGACGGCCAGGCCGCACCAGCCAAGGAAGCGGCAGCCGGCAAACCAGCGGCCAGCGCAGATGGTGACCAGAAGAAGATCGACGCCTTCGTGGCCGCCTTTAACAAGAACCCGGACAAGATGGCTGCCAAGCTGGTGGCAGATGAAGCCCAGGCCGGCATACTGGTCTCTGCTCTGGATGACAAGAAAAAGAGCAAACTGGCCAGTTTGATGGTGAAGGACATGGAGTTGGCCAAGAAAGCGGCTGCTGCTTATGTGCAGCAGGAACTAAAGAAACAGGGTGAATGCCAAAGTTAATCCCGCCATCACAGATTCGGGATTGTATATAGAAGTTTTGAGGAGTACAACCAGGAGGGAGAAGGAGAGATGAAAAAGCGAGTCGGTGTATTCGTTTGCGAATGCGGCACCAATATCGCGGCTACGGTCGATACGGTCCAGGTGGCCGAATTTGCCAAAACCCTGCCGGGGGTGGTGTATTCCACCAATTATAAATATATGTGTTCGGATCCAGGCCAGGATCTGATCCGCAAGGCTATCGAAGAACAGAAACTGGAGCAGGTGGTGGTGGCCTCCTGTTCGCCCCGTATGCATGAGCATACCTTCCGCAAGGCAGCTGCTGCTGGCGGGCTTAATCCTTACATGATGGAAATGGTCAATATCCGCGAGCAGGATTCCTGGGTTCACCACGACAAGGACCAGGCCACCACCAAGGCCAAGTCACTGGTGCGGATGGCGGTGGCCAAGGCCCTCAGGAACAAGCCCTTGCAGGTTTCCACCGTGCCCATAACCAAGAAGGCCTTGGTGATCGGGGGCGGCATCGCCGGTATGCAGGCCGCCCTGGATATAGCCGAGGGCGGGCACCAGGTAATCATCGTGGAAAGAGAGGCCTCCATCGGCGGGAAGATGACCCAACTGGACAAAACCTTCCCCACCATGGACTGTGCCGCCTGAATTGGCACCCCCAAGATGGTGGCTGCGGCGCAGCACCCTAACATTGAACTGATGACCTATTCGGAAGTAACCGATGTCAAAGGCTTTATCGGCAATTTCAAGGTTACCGTCAAACAAAAACCCAAGTATGTCGACTGGGAATTATGTACCGGCTGCGGTACCTGCATGGAGAAATGCCCCACCAAGAAGATACCCGACGAATTCGATTTCGGCATGGGCCAGCGGACCGCCATCCATTTAGTATACCCTCAGGCGGTGCCCGGCAAGCCCTATATAGATGCAGCCCACTGCACCAAACTGACCAGCGGTAAATGCGGGATATGCGAAAAGGTATGTCCTACCGACTCCATCAGATTTAATGACATACCGGTCTTCAAGGAACTGGAGGTGGGCGCCATCGTTATGGCCACCGGCTATGACCAGTTCGATTGGAAATCAGCCTACGGCGAATATGGCTATGGGAAATACCCGGACGTCATAAGCGGGTTGGAGTTCGAACGATTGCTTTCCGCCGGGGGGCCTACCGGGGGCCAGATCAAGCGGCCTTCCGACGGCAGGGAACCTAAAAACGTAGCCTTCATTAAGTGTGTGGGTTCACGGGACGACACCAAAGGCAAGAGTTATTGCTCCCGGGCCTGCTGTATGTATACGGCCAAGCACGCTTACCAGGTGAAAACCAAGATCGAGGACAGCGAAGCCTACGTCTTCTATATGGATGTACGTACGGCTGGCAAGAGCTATGAAGAGTTCTATCAGCGGGCCTTGAATGCCGGCGCCAAATATATTCGGGGCCGGGTCAGCAAGATCTATCCCCGGGGAGATAAGTTGATATTGAAATCCGAAGAGACCTTACTGGGCATGCCCATCGAAGTAGAAGCCGACCTGGTGGTCCTGGCTTCAGCCATGGTTCCCGCCGCCGGCGCAGTAGAACTGGCCAAAATGGTGGGATTTTCGGTGGACAAAGACGGATGGTTCCAGGAGGCCCATCCCAAGCTGCAGCCGGTGGAAACCTTTGCCGCCGGGGTATACTTGGCCGGCACCTGTCAGGGGCCCAAGGATATACCCGATACCGTGGCCCAGGCCAGCGGGGCAGCGGTCAAGGTACTGGGACTGCTGTCCAAGACTGAATTGGCCACCGAACCCATGGTGAGCGAAGTCGACGTAACGAAATGTTCGGGTTGCGGCCTGTGCGTACCGATATGTCCCTACAGTGCCATTTCCTTGCAGGAATACCGGGAACGGGGCGGGCACGGACACGGGCCCTTCACCCGCCAGGTAGCGGAGATAAACAGTAGCTTGTGTCAAGGCTGCGGCGCCTGTCTGCCTGCCTGCCGAACCTTGGCTTTAAACCTGAAGGGCTTCACGAATGATCAATTGGCAGCGGAGGTGGATGCACTATGTCTATAGAGACCAATGCAGCGGGCTGGGAGCCCAAGATAATAGTATTTGCCTGCAACTGGTGTTCATATGCAGCGGCCGACCTGGCCGGACTGAATCACCTGGAATATGGAGCCGATGTACGGATTATCCGCACTCCTTGTTCGGGCCGTATGGATCCCATGCTAATCCTGCGGGCCTTTAACCGTGGCGTGGATGGGGTGCTTTTATCCGGCTGACACCCTGGTGAATGCCACTATGGTAGTGGCAATTACTATCAGCGCCGCCGCCAGACGGTGATGAAGAGTCTGATGGAGTACATCGGTCTGGAGCCGGAGCGCTATCAGGTCGCCTGGATTTCCGGGGCCGAGGGGATCAAGTTCCAGGAGACGATGAGCAAGCTGGTTAAAGATGTCAAGCAGATGGGACCCAACCGAAAGCTGAGGGATGCGCAATGAAAGAAATAACTGAAAAAATCCAGACGATTGCAGCCCGGCTTTTCGAGGAGGGTAAAATAGACGTTTTTATCGCCTGGGAAAAGGGCGAGCGGGATTATCAGGTCAAAGCCTATGTAGCCCGCAGTAAAGAGGATGTCAAAAACATTGTGTTCAATGAATATGCCATCTACAACGTGGCCAACATGCTGCTTAAATTCCGGGATGGGCACGAACGCATCGGCATTGCGGTCAAGGGTTGCGATTCCCGTGGTATAGTCAGGCTGCTGGAAGACCTGCAGATAAAGCGGGAGCGCCTGTACATCGTGGGTATTCCCTGCCCGGGCTTGAAAGATCCCCTGGCCGCGGCCAGGAACTACGGCGGTTTCAGGAAACAGGCGGAACCGGAGGGTTTGGCCAAAAAATGTTTGGATTGCATCCAGCCCAACCCGGTTATTTATGACGATATCATTGGACCCGAACAGAGTCCCCGCCAGCAGGGAGAACGTTTTGCCCGGGTTAAAGAATTGGAGCAGATGACCCCCGACCAACGATACGATTTCTGGGAGAAGACCTTGTCCACCTGTATCCGCTGTTATGCCTGCCGGCAGGTGTGCGTGGCCTGTGATTGCCGCACCTGTATATTTGATGAGATGAAGCCTCAATGGGTGGGGCGCGAGAACAGCACCACCGACAACATGATGTATCATTTGGTCAAGCACGCACATATGGCGGGCCGCTGTATAGAATGCGGTGAATGTGAACGGGTCTGCCCGGTCAATATCCCCTTAATGCTGTTGAACCAAAAGCTCATCAAAGATGTAGGCACTTTCTTTGACGGACCGGAAGCGGGCCTCAAATACGTGGAAGGAAACAAGCCTCCATTAAGTGTGTATCGCATCGATGATCCAGACAGCTTTTTGTAGGGGGTGGTAAGAGATGAAAGCATTAAGTAAAGGCAAGCTAACCGAAGTATTGGATAAACTGAGCAGCCAGCAGGAAGTGTTTGTGCCTCTGCAGAAAGGGGAGCAAAGCGGTTACTTCAGTTGGGCTGATTACCAACCTGACCGTGATGAATTGATGTTGGAGGCCTTAAATGTCTATCAATCACCTAAGAATGTGGTGCTGCCCCAGACCGAGAGGATGTATGGCATTATAAGCCAGGGGATGGAGGCCAAAATCGACCAGACTTTTGAGGATTCTCACCCCACGGTCATTTTCGGGGCCCGGGGCTGTGACGTCAAAGGCATCCTGGCCATGGATGAGGTCTTCCTCACCCGGGGTTTTGTGGACAGTTTTTACCAGGCCCGGCGCGCCAACAATACCATAATCGCCAACGCCTGTTATGCCCCCGGACCCAATTGTTTCTGTCCGGCCATGGAGGTCGACCCGGTGGATCCGGCCGGTGCAGATGTGATTATCCGTGACTGCGGGGATTATTATGCTTGGGAAGCCCTCACCGCGAAGGGTGAAGCCGTGACTGCCCAGCTCGAGGGCTTGTTGGAAGACAGGGACGTTAAACTGCCTTCGGCCCAGCCTTTTGAGATGCAGGTCGATTACCAGGGGGTAGCAGAAAAGCTTAAAGACATGTTCGACCACCCCCTCTGGGACAAGATGGCCGAGCCCTGTATCAACTGCGGAATGTGCACCTATGTATGCCCATCCTGCTATTGTTTTGACATCCAGGTCAAGATGTTCGGGGAAAAGGGTTACCGGTTCCGGGCCTGGGATTCCTGCATGTTCGAAGAATATACCCGTGAGGCGGGCGGCGGCAATCCGCGCGGAGCCAGCAAGGAGAGGTTCCGGCAGCGCTTCCTGCACAAATTGGAGTTTTTCCAGGAGCGATACGGAACTCCGCTCTGCACCGGCTGCGGAAGATGTATCATCGTCTGCCCCACTGACGTTAACATCGCCAGGATTATCAAGGCTGTGAAGGAGGCGGAGGTAGAGTGATGAAAGAATCTGAAAAAGGCATGGCCATCGAGCAGCCGCTGGTACCCACAGTGGTGGAAGTAATAGATATTGTTGACCGCACCCCGGATGTAAAGAGTTTTTTTGTGCGGAACACCGACGGCAGCGGACTCCCTTTCCAGGTCCAACCGGGGCAGTGCGGTATGGTTTCACTTTTACCGGTGGGTGAAGCCATGATCTCCTGTACCTGGCAGGAAGAGCAGGAGTATTTGGAGTTTGCCATCAAACGGGTGGGTCTCTTGACCGATGAACTGCATCGGATAGAAATAGGCCAGAAGATCGGGGTCCGAGGGCCTTACGGCAATGGTTTTCCAGTAGAAGCCTGCAAGGGCAAGGACATGGTATTCATTGCCGGCGGCATCGGCTTGGCCCCCCTGCGTTCATTTATCAAGTATTGCTTCAAACACCGCCAGGATTATGGCCGGATCACTATCATCTACGGATCCCGCAGTTCAGCCGACCTCTGTTTCAAGGAGGAACTGTTCGATTTGTGGCCACAGGAGCAGGACACCGAGGTTTTCGTCACCATTGATAATCCGGAACCGGATTGGGACGGTCATGTGGGTTTCGTCCCTGCTTATCTGGAAGAATTGAATCCCAGCCCTGAGGGAGCGGTGGCGGTGGTATGCGGACCGCCCATAATGATTAAGTTCGTCCTGCAGTCCCTGGAGAAGATGGGGTATGGGGACGACCAGGTTATCACTACCCTGGAGATGCGCATGAAATGCGGGATCGGCAAATGCGGCCGCTGCAACATCGGCAGTGAATTCATTTGCCTCGATGGTCCGGTTTACTATCTGAAACAGCTGCGCCAGCTGCCGGCAGAATGGTAAGGTGCAGCCTGCCCCATTTCAGATCGTCAAAGGGCCAATAGCTGCGTGAATACGAAATGCCCGTCAATCGCCGTACCTGAGGTACGCTGCAATGACGGGCATTACTATTGTCTTGCGTCAAGTTTTTCTATGGGGTCTGACAACAGCAGTTGGCCTGCATCTGCAGCACCCGGCGGTTTACGTCATCCCAGTTAACCAGGTTCCACCAGGCTTCTACCCAGGCCGCCCGTTTGTTCTGGTATTTCAGGTAATAGGCATGCTCCCAGACATCGCACACCAGTAGGGGCACCGCTCCCCACTGGGTAAGGTCCTGGTGCTTTTCCGCCTGCAGGACTACCAACTTCCCAAACGTCGGATTGCAAGCCAGTACTGCCCAGCCGGAGCCTTCTACGGCCACTGCCGAAGCGGTGAATAGTTTCTTGAAGTTGTCGAAAGAGCCGAAATCACGATCGATCAGTTCCGCCACTGGTCCGGCGGCAGGACCGCCTCCGTTCGGTTTCATATTCTCCCAGAACATGGTGTGGAGGATGTGACCGGAACCATGAAAAGCCAACTCTCGTTCAATATGTTTGATCAATCCGAAATCGCCTTTGGCGATTGCGTCAGCCAGTTTGGCTTCGGCATTGTTGAGGCCGTCGACATATCCTTTGTGGTGCATATCATGGTGCAGTCGGACCGTCTCGGCATCATAATGCGGTTCCAGAGCATCATAGGCATAGGGCAGTTCAGGAAGGGAATGAGCCATTAATCAACACCTCTTTCCATAAATTTTTACCAAAATGTTTGTTCATATATGAATTCTAGCCCAAATTCATCTGTCAAGCCAGCCATTGCAACAAATAAATGGGAAATCATGGGGCCGGTTGGTCGCCCTTACCTAAGTTAGATGGCCAATAAATACGACCACTGGCATAATAAAAGCGACCTGAATCTGGTGGATTCAAGCCGCGAAAAATCTTTCATTTACCCCCGGTCAAACCTGTTACTGAGTCAACGCGGCTCCATCTACCAGTTTGCTGGTCTTGGTGGAAGTATCATATTGAACATATATAGATTGTTTGTCAAGATAGTTGAATTGAACCCTGACCGTGACCATACCATCCTTAATTATGCTCTCATACTTGGCTGCCGGGATTGTGACCACCTGGAATGGGGCCTTCCTCTCTGATTGCGGTTTCACCATGTCCTGTTCAACGACTATCTCCTGCCGAACCTTATCAACATAGTATTTGCTAATTCGGTCGGCATTGCCGCTTAGTATATATAAAGCCTGATCGTCATGAATAACCGGGTATATGGATGCCCCTTGCCGGGTCTGGAGCAGGGTGATTCCATCATTGGTTACCCAACCGATGCCCAGATCGTGGAATACTTCCGGTATTTGCTGGACTCTATCGGCTTTACCCATTGATGCCAGATAAAGGCCTGCCCCGGCCAGTATCACTATCGCTGCCGTTATCAATACATACTTCTTCACACCATTACCTCCTTTTCGATCCGACCGTATCACCAGGCCACCGCATATGCCAGTAATTTGCGGCATTCGGGTTCTGGCGGCTAGTCTTACTAATTCTATTCAGGAGACAGGCGGAACATGCCTTGGCCGTTTAACCAGACATCCTTCTTACCAGTTTTCATGGCGGAGGGAGGCTCCAATAAAACAACCGTTTTTTACACCATGGACAAAAACTGAGTTAAATCCAGGACTGGCCTGAAGGCAGGATGTATCCAGTTGCGGGGAGATTTAAGAATCACAAGAAATTGTAAGGATAATGAATGGGGCTCTGTTTACGGCAGGTCAAAACAGGTCACAGTTGGCAAAAGTGGCATACAAACTGGGCCAGGGCCTCGACGTCATCAATCGCGATTACCGGTAAGCCGCACTCCAGGGAAAAATCAGCTGCCAGGGCTACGGTGCGGGGCAGGAGCATGGGGACGGGATCGATCGCCTGTCGCAAGACCTCCACCTTGGGCAAGTCTTCCTTTTTGAAGCCTTCCACTATTATGAGGTCGATGTCCGCCGGTACTGATTCGAGGATCTGTTCCAGGCTCGGTTCTGTCTCGTAGCGCTGGTAACGGATGCTTAGGAGGGGAGAGATGACGGCGGCAACATCGGCCCCGGCTTGCAAGGCCAGTTCGGAATCCTTACCGGGCAGGGCGATGTGGTCATGATGGGTATGTTTGATGAAGGCTATTTTAAGTCCCTGTTGTTTCAGGTAGGTTATTAATTGTGTTAATAGCGTGGTTTTGCCGGCGTTGTGCCGGCCTACGAAACTTATTGCTGCTTTCATATCCGAGATCCCTTTCCAGAACAGACTGGGGCAGCTATGTAGCTCCTATTCAAGAGGTTTTTTATTCAGCTGATTTCGCGTCGGGCGGTGATGGAATCCGTCTGGCGCAGTGACGAGCCGGCGACCAGGGTAATCAGACCGATCAAAACCACCATTATACCGCTATAATAACCGTAGTTCAGTCCCTGGTCCAGCATCCATCCCCCTAACGCCGGCCCGATAGCCCGCCCCAGGCTGTCATAACCCTGGAGTATACCCATGGCGGAACCTTGAGCGCTGAGGGTCCGCTTGGACACCGCCGCCGAAATTGATGGCCGGGTCAGACCGATACCGGTGGAAAAGACCACCATAAATATAATTGAGCTGGCGATGTCATAGGTGAAAATGAACAAAGCCAGACTAATTCCCAGCAGGGTTATTCCGATGGTAGCGGTGCGCTCTTCACCCACTCGGGTGATCATCCTTCCCACCAGCAGCCCCTGAACCAGAGCGGAGGTTATGCCGGCGGCCGTGAAGGACCAGCCAATATCGTGAGCGCCAAAGGACAGCTTGGCCTGGGTAAACAGGGCATAAGTGGCATGGTGGATCGATTCGCCGATACTAACCGCCAGGATGACCAGGAAGAACACCACCAGCGGGCTGCGCAGCCCTTCCAGCAGAGAGGCCCTTTCAATCTTGACCTGTTTGTTGACTCGGTTTTCCAGGGGCAGCGATTCTTTGAGCAACAGCCAAATGGCGACCGTATTGATTAGCCCCAGGATACCAGCGAAAACGAAGGGGAAGGCCAGCGAGATTTGCGACATCAGGCCGCCCACCGCAGGGCCAAAGACCATTCCCATGCCCATGGCCGCGCCTATCATTCCCATGGCACCGCCTCGTTTGTCCAAGCTGGTGGAATCAGCTACATAGGCCATGGCCGTGGGCAGGGTGGCACAGGAAAGACTGCCGCCCACGGCTCGGATCAGGTACAGCATCCACAGCTCGGTAGCAAATCCGAAGAGCAGGAATGTAAAGGCATATCCGCTGATCCCGATCAGCAGTAATGGCTTGCGCCCAACTCGATCGGAATAAGCCCCCCATATGGGAGCGAATATGAACTGGCAAACTGCGTATACCGTGATCAGCAGACCCAACTGAAAGCCGTTGGCCCCCAGCGCCTCAGCATAGTAAGGTAAGACCGGCATAATTATGCTGAAGCCCATGCCCACCAAAAAAATGGATCCGAAGAGAATGGTCATGGACTTGTTTCCTGAAGAAGACTCCATTAGTTAGCTCAATCCTTTACAGCCTGAACAATTGGGCTTTGATGAGATTAATTCTACTCTCTTGGCCTTATTTAAGCCAGGTTTATTTTGGGCCCGGCGATTCGGTTGGGACTGAGCCAGTCGCCTCTTTCAAAGCCGCAAAGACTCCCCCCAGACCAGCCAGGTCGCTGGGGATTATCAGTTTGGTGGCCTGCCCTTCGCCCAAGGCTTTGATAGCTTCCAGCGACTTCAGAGCTATCACCTTGTCGTCGCTCTCGGCCTCGCGCAGCATAACCAGACTGTCTGCAAAGGCCCGCTGTACGTTGAGGATAGCCTGGGCCTCACCCTCGGCCTCGAGAATTCTGGCTTGCCGGGTGCCCTCAGCTTGCCTGATATTGGCTTCCTTGATACCCTCGGCATTAAGGATATTGGCTTGCTTCAGTCCCTCCGCTTCCAATATGGCAGCGGTCTTCTGTCCTTCGGCCAGTAGGATGGCCTGGCGTTTTTCGCGCTCCGCCCGCATCTGTTTCTCCATAGCGCTCTGAATATCTTCGGGGGGGAGAATGTTTTTCAGCTCCACCCGGTTTACCTTGATGCCCCATTTATCAGTGGCTTCATCCAAAATGGAGCGGAGTTTGGTATTGACCAGATCCCGGGAGGTCAGGGTCTCATCCAACTCCAGATCACCGACGATATTACGCAGGGTGGTGGCGGTCAGATTGTCGATGGCGAAAATCGGGTTTTGGATCTCATAGACAAAACGAAAAGCGTCAGTCACCTGATAATAGACGACGGTGTCGATCATCATGGTCACATTGTCCTTGGTAATGACCGGTTGAGGGGCGAAACTGACTACCTGTTCGCGGAGGTCGACGATGGCCCGAAAGCTGTCCACAAATGGTATCAGCATATTAATGCCCTGTTCGGCCGACTTGTGGTACTTGCCCAGCCTTTCTACGATGCCTACCGAGGCCTGGCGAATGATCTTGATGGAGGAATAGGCAATCAGGATTACGAACAGCACCAGGATCACATTGACGAAGACGGTTACAAATGCATCCATTCATCTCATCCTTTCTTTATTCATAATGTATTCTAGTTCAAATTAATAAACGCCTTGTCGACCACCAGCTTAACGCCGTCGACTCCAATCACTACCACCCGGATGTTTTCTTCAATATATTCCTTGGAAGTGGCGGTCCAGATCTCTCCGTTGACTTTGACCTGACCGAAATTCAGGGGGGAAATGGGGGTGAGGGCTATGCCCTGTTGGCCGATCAGGGCCTTTACATTGCTGACAGTATCATTGGATTTGATGGTCTTCATCAGCAGCGGCCGGGTAAATACGATTAACACCAGGGTGATAATGGAGAAGATCAGCAGCTGGGCTGGCAGACCAGTTAAGATTCCTATCGCGGCGGCCCCGGCCACCAACAAGGCGGCGATGGCCAGCCATAAGAACCAGAAGCCGGATGAGAATATCTCCACCGCCCCGCATAGGATGGCGATCAGGATCCATTGCAAAGATGACATGTATACACCTCCCGTCTCTAGTACTGGTTTACTCGATAATTAAGGTCTGCGGCGGTAACCTCATATTAGCCGCATGATGGAAATGCTTGTTCCGGGAAATTCAGGTATAGATATAATATACGTTATTGGGTCAAATTTTACGAATTTTCACCACATCCCATTCTGCTTGGTCCGTCCAAGCAGTCACTTTATTAAGACAATGAGGCACCCGCTTCTAAAGCAGGCGCCTCGTATTTTGGGCAATCGAATATTGATTAAGGATCCCTCGATTTGTTTTGAACGATAAAGGCTCAAGCGGGGTGAACCGATGATCAACTGCTGAACCGGTAGAGATCGCCGTCTTGGGTGATCCCGGGCCGGAGCAGTATCTCCGGTTTGGGGAGCCGCAGACCCAGAGCTTCCAGCAGAACGTCCTCGATAACCTCCACTGCTTGGACCTGGAGTTCGTCCCGTACCTCTTCCGGCAGATCCTGGAGATCGCGCAGATTTTCTTTGGGGATGAGCACTTTCTTGATACCAGCCCGATGAGCGGCCAGCAGTTTCTCCTTGATCCCACCGACTGGCAGGACTGCACCCCGTAAGGTAATCTCCCCGGTCATGGCCAGCGTCGGATTGACCTTGATGCCGGTGACCAGTGAGGCCAGGGCGGTAAACAACGCTACTCCGGCAGAGGGACCGTCTTTGGAAACCGCTCCCGACGGCACGTGGATGTGTACATCCCTCTCCTTGAAGTTGAAACTAAGGCTGCTCAGCGGCAGCCGCGATTTGATCAGGCTCAGTGAGATACGGGCCGATTCCTGCATTACCTCGCCTAGTTTACCGGTCAGAATCAACTGCCCGGACCCAGCCATATCGGTGCCCTCGATGAACAGTATCTCTCCGCCTACCGGGGTCCAGGCCAGTCCGGTGGCTACACCGGGGGGATTGTCGGCCTGGGCTACATCATGTCGGGCTATCTGGTGGCCTAATATATCTTCCAGCAAATCCGGGGTTACCACATAAGGTGCGGGCGCCTTGCCGGACACTATTTTCTCCGAAGCTACCCGGGCAATTGAGGCCAGCTGCCTCCTTAAACCTCTGACTCCGGCCTCCTGGGTGTAATCGGCAATCACTTTTCGTATGGTTTCATCTTCGATGACCAGCATCTCAGTATTCAGCCCATGTTCCTCCAGCACTGCCGGCAACAAATGCTCCCGGCCGATATGGAATTTCTCGTTCTGGGTATAGCTGGAGATGGGGATTACCTCCATCCGGTCCAGCAGCGGTCCTGGTATGGTATCGGTCGAGTTGGCGGTAGCTATGAAGAATATCTCCGACAAGTCATACGGAACCTCCAGGTAATGATCGGTGAAGGTGCCGTTCTGCTCGGGGTCCAACACCTCCAGCAAGGCACTGGCCGGATCGCCGTTGTACGCGGCTATCAGTTTATCTACTTCGTCCAGTACGAAAACCGGGTTCTTCTGGCCCGCTTTGCGCAGGTTCTGGATGATCCGGCCCGGCAGGGCGCCCACATAGGTGCGGCGATGACCGCGGATTTCGGCTTCATCCTTGATTCCCCCTAAGCTGACCCGGATGTATTTGCGGCCCAGGGCTTCGGCGATGCTCTTACCCAGGCTGGTTTTGCCGGTCCCAGGCGGCCCTACCAATAAGATGATGGATCCTTTCTTATCCTTTTTAAGCTTCATAACCGCCAGGTGCTGGATGATGCGGTCCTTGACTTTTTCCAGGCCGTAGTGCTGGTCGTCAAGGATCTGGCGCGCAACCTGCAGATCTATTTCCCGGGTCTCACCCGGACGCCAGGGCAATTCGACCAGGATGTCCAGGTAGTTGCGGATCACATTGTAATCAGGACTGTTGGGACTCTGGCTCTCGTATTTGTCCACTTCCGCCAGGGCGACCTTCAATACCTCAGGCGGCATACCTGCTTCCTCAATCAAGCGGCGGTAGTCTTTGCCTTCCGGGGCGCTCTCTTTCAGTTCATCCTGGATGTTCTTCAATTGTTCCCGCAGTATATTCTCGCGATGTGCCTTATTGGCCTTTTCGCTCATTTTCTCGGCCATCTCGATCTGCAGTTTGATCGACTCTTTTTGCTTGAGAAGATGGTCCATAAACTGCAGGCTGCGCTCTTTCAAAGAGCGGGTTTCAATCAAGGCCTGCTTCTCAGCGGCGGAGATATGCAGGTATTGTCCCACATGACCCATTAACAGGTTGAGATCTTGTTCCCCATCAAACGCCTTGACAAAAGGTTCGGACCCTTTGAAATGGGATCCGATCTCATGGATCAGACGCTTGATGTAGTTGAGCATCTCTTCCCGGCTCTTGAGGTCCAGGTCGACATCATCCGGGGCCAGGGTATACTCAGCCCGGACGGTACCATCATCGATGGACAGGCTGGTAACCTCTACCCGTTCCAATACCTTGATCTTTAACAGGTGATGCTGTTCCTGTTTCAGTTTGCCGAGCAGTTTGACCAGCGTGCCGACCCGGTAGAAATCATCTGCCTCAGGAGATGTATGCTTCGAACTTCGCTTAAGTGCCAGCACGATAGCCTGTTCCTCGTTGTCGTGCAAGAGGGTCTGGAGCGATTCGCCCTTGTAAGCAAGGGTGTATTCCATGCCAGGCAGCAAGATTATATCCGAAATGGGGATAACATTCAGTACCAATTGATCTGTTTGATGGTTCATATCGGTCTTCCTTTCCTTAATTAAAGGTCACTTAAATAAGTGAACAATCATTTACAATAAGAGCAAATTAATAAGGGCTCAAGTCCCTTCGTCGAAGAAATAATTATCGCAGCAGTGCCGCCTGAATCATTTGGATCATATCCTCCAGCATCGTCGTTGGTTCAGCGCCCCGTTCGCGGGAGCGGACGGCGATGGTTTTGACGGGGTCAAACAATATGGCATGAATACTGGTATTGTCGACATCTTTCAAAATGCGCCGACGCTTGAATTCGTCCAGGACATCCTCTATGGGCAGCCGCTCGGACCGGGTGCGGCATTTGTCGGACAAGGCCGGACAGCTGGAGAATTGCTCCACGAAATAAAAGACTTCACCATGATTGGTTATATACGTGTAATAAGACCGGATCAGGGTTTCTATTAGCTGCTCCCCGGACATGTCCCGGCGCACCCGGGCAGTCAAATAATCCCGCACCTGTTGCTGGTACTCGCGGTAGGTGTCCTGAAGCATAGCTTCCTTATTATCGTAATAAATGTAAACCGTTGCCGGTGATACTCCCGCTTCCCGGGCTATCTTGGCAATAGAAGCGCCCTGCAGGCCTTCTGACAAAATCAGCTTGAGCAGTGCTTGTTTGATGCTTTCTTGTTTACGGTCGTCTTTTCTTCGCATAACATCACCTTAGTGCAATAATAAATGAACATTCACTTAAAGTCAAGGAAAAAGTTGGCCGGGGGCAAGTTGACTGCAAGACCAGGGTGTTTTAATATGGTATGGAAAAATAAAGGCCCAATGTATGGAAAGGCAGACTAATGGAAAACGAAAGAAAAATGGCGGTGCTGATAGACGCCGATAATGTATCCGACAAATATATCAAATATATTTTTGATGAGATCTCCAACCATGGGACTCCTACCTATAAGAGGATTTATGGAGATTGGACCAGTCCCAACCTGTCATCCTGGAAGGGGGTCTTGCTCAATTATTCAATTACCCCTATCCAGCAATATAGTTACACTACCGGGAAAAACTCCACGGATTCAGCACTGATCATTGATGCCATGGACATACTCTACTCCAAGAACGTAGACGGCTTCTGTATCGTGTCCAGCGACAGCGATTTCACCAGGCTGGCAGCCCGGCTGCGCGAGGCAGGCATGTACGTGGTCGGCATGGGTGAGAAGAAGACCCCCCTGCCGTTCATTACCGCCTGCGAGAAGTTTAAATACCTGGAGGTGTTGGCTGCTCCCACCGCAGATGAAAAAGCCCCGGCGGCCAGCAAGGTGGAAAAGACGACCCCACCTCAGGAAGGCATGGCCAGTATCACTGAATTGATTGAGACCATCCGTACCATTGTCAACGAGACTTCCGATGATGACGGGTGGGCTTTTCTAGGCGAAGTAGGGAAGCGTCTCAACAAACGCTACCCTGATTTTGATACCCGCAATTACGGGCATGCCAAGCTCACCCCGCTTATATCGTCGTTGAAGCAGTTTGAGATCCAATCCCGGAAATCAAGCCGCCCCCATATTACGCTTAAGTATATCCGCAACAAATGATGCCTCCGTTAAAATGAATCGTGCCATGCTCCGGCCTTCCTGCCCGTACTCAAAAGCCTCCTGGACGAGGCTGTCGCCATACAGGCAGAAGTAGAACAAGAAGGCTCGAGATCTGGTGCGGGTGGCCCGGGAGTGCATGTATATAGGGATAGAACAGGTCAAGCCGTTCAATCGTATCGGCGACATCGCCTATGCCATCGAGCAGCATGCCAATCAGCACGGCTATTCGGTGGTCCAGGCCTACGGAGGGCATGGGGTAGGGCTGGAATTCCATGAGGAACCGTTTGTCTATCATTATGGTGCCAAAGAAGATGGCATGGTGCTGGTACCTAACATGGTGTTTACAGTAGAGCCGATGATAAATATGGGCAACTACCGCTGCCGGCGGCTGGATGATGGCTGGACGGCGGTGACCCGGGATGGCTTGCTGTCAGCGCAGTGGGAACATACGGTCAGGGTGACCGAAGATGGGGTAGACATCCTCAGCGAGGTCGTAAAACAGAGATAATCGCACCTATTTTATGCGTTGATAGAGTTCTCTGTAGTTAGGATAGTAATAACGGCTCATCAAAGCAGTCTTGGGATAATCCGAAAACTCGAGAGTGGATAAGAGATATGTGATTTTCTACCTCGATAAAGACAATATCGCTGAGATTCAGGTGGGTCACTGCATTATTCACTTTTATAGTGAGCACATCTGATCCCCCCAGTTATCCCATTCAGGATTTGTTTAATAAATTCTCTATATTACCCCTTATCTTCGAGAATAAGAGCTCTGAACCCTGACATAATCACTGCCTCTTATAGATGTTTTCCTTCTACCTACAGGGATTATTAGACATCGAATCTAATAATCCCTACCTTCTTTTGGGCATTCACGCTCTACTTTTGGGCATTCGCGCTCGAAAACCGGCTATTCACGACATTTGGCAGGGATTGGATTAGCAGGAAGAGAATTGGATGGGTAAAGAGATGGCGAAGGAGGTGAGTTCGATTAAATTAAAGAGGGGGTGAGGAGGGGATGCCTGTAATCGGTTACCCTTAGAAAGCAAACAGGTGGACAGCTAACTGCTCACCGGGGGCTAGGTAACACTGTCGCATAAAACCATTATATATCGCAATTGTGTGGTTGCCCAATTTGTAGAAAACACAATCTCCAGAAAGGGGGACGAAAAATGGTTAAAATAACCTCTGGAAAGATGATATCAAGTCTTGTGTTTGCAATAGTGCTAATCTTTGTTCTGACGATTAGTGTCAATGCTGCTTCGCATACTGTTTATATTGATAAAGGTGATGGTCCTGTTCAATCTGGTCAGATTACAGCAAACAATGGCGCTAATTATAATGGCTATAACTCTTCTCAGTCTGGGCATAAGCTTTATATTACTTTACAAAGTTCCAGCGGATCTGGATGGAATGATCAAAAAGTATCATTAATGGATATTGGTCAATCTGCGTCGGGTTACTCAAGTTTGTCAGGCGATCTATTATGGAGAGTACAATTAAATCCTCAGTATTACTTTACAGACTGCATTGGTTGGGGTACTGTATCAAATCGCTAATCAGAATTTAAATAATTGATTATAGGGGTATTGATATACCCCTATAATTATTTGATAAGGTGGTAACTGTATTGAGGAAACTATACAAAGATTCACTGTTAGTATTCCTGCGCAGTAAAAATCTGAGCATAGCATATTTCATACTGTTAGCTATATCCCTGGTATATTTTGTTTTTTGCATCAATAATTTTCTGAAGTACAATGAGATATTTTCTGTGGCTATATGGCTGGTTCGGCCCTGCATTCTCCTGAGTGCCTTTTTCATTTATTTCAGCTATGAGCTAGTGATCAAAATGTATGACCACAACATGGTGGAATACCTGAAAACATTCCAATACGGATTATTGAAAGCTTACGGAGCAATCATCTTATGCTTATTAACTGTTGTTCTTTTACCTGCAATTATGTTTTCTTCTTTTATGCTATACATGTATTACTATTCCGGTGTTCAATATCTCCCCTTTTTCATACACCTGGTAAAACTATCTTTGCTGTATTTTTGGTTATTGCTCATAGTTAGTACACTGTTGGGAACAGCAATGGCTGCCAAACTAAAAACAAAAAGATTGGCAGTATACAGTCTTACGGTCATATTTATGTTATTGAACACAACTTTCACCGATGTCCCTTTCAGAATACCGTATTTGCTTTTCAACTCTTACCGGACTGAGAAAATACTTTACAATATCAAGGATTTCGTCACGGTCGTTCCCTATGAATTGGGGAATAACTTTACAATTGATGCGATCTACGGATTTCCGATGGAACCAATTCGATGGATCTTGGCAGTGTTTTGGGTGTTGTTCCCCCTGACCTTAATATTGACCGAATGCTTCAATCGGAAGACCCAAAAAGCGTTGTTGGCAACCAGTGGTCTGATGGTTCTGTTGGGGGTTGGTTTATTTTCTGTTAGAGGTTCGACCCTAATAATGGATATGAGGGTCAATTCCTACCCCTTTGCGGATCCGTTTTATTATTTGGATAGACCGAGAGAAGATTACGATGGTTATGAAGCTGGATTTATTGTTGAAGAATATGACATGGATTTGACGATCAGTAATGAACTTCAAGCTGAAGTAGAAGTCACCATCGACAATCCTGATTTAGATAACTATGAATTCACTCTTTATCATGGTTACGTACTCACCAGTGTCCGCACTGAACACGGGGAGATACCTTTTGCCCGCGAGGGTGATTACATTAGTATAGGAAATTTGTACGATGCAGACATAATCATGTTCAAGTATTACGGTAAATCGCCGAAGTTTTATGCTAATAGACAAGCGATAACCTTACCTGGATATTTTGCTTATTACCCCCAAGCCGGCAGAAAAAATATATGGGATCTGGACCAGTACGGATATGTCCGTAATACCTCGCGAAATGAAAGCCAGTACTCCGTTAAAATCCACTCCGGTTTGAAGATTTTCTGCAATCTTGCCGGCACCGATAATTCCTTCCACGGCAAATCGAACGGGGTGACGTTATTCGCGGGTATGTACGATGAGATAGATGAGAACATATACGCAGAACCGATGCGAAATGATTTGCCAAAAAGAGAATATATTAACGAAGCGCAAGAAATATTAAACGACATATTCGATCGATTGGAGCGTTCGAGACCGGAGTCGATCAACTTGGTCTTGGACAAGCGATTTTTTCAGGTACCCAGAAATTTCGGCCTTAACTCTAACACCGACAATCTGGTAATCATGAGCGACCACATCACGTCTATCTCTTGCAATAATGGGACAGAATTAGCCATGAATATCATGGAAGCGATCATTAAACCCAAGTCAGCTTCCGATTTTCAGTTTAGAATGGACTACTTGAAATATCTATTTAACCGGCTAGATGAGAACGAACCGTTATTTCAAACCTCAGTCGACCTCAATCTCCTGCTGAAAGAGATGGGCGAATGGCGGTCTCTGACCGGAAAATATCCCGATATGAATGGTAGCAAATATAAGGATCTGAGTGAGGAGGAAAGAGAAGTACATATTACTGTTGAAAGACGAATGTATGAGTTACACTTCGTCATCAGCGAAAAGGCAGCAAAATATCTATTCTATGAATCACCCCAAAAAGAAGATAACATGCGTCTTTTCTTCGATTACTTTACTTCGGAGAATGAGCAAGATTATTTGCAATTGGTGGAAAGAATCGTGAAGGAGGAGCTGGAGCATGCTCACATTAAAAAATCTGAGCAAGCGCTTTAAAAGCAAAGAAGTACTGCATTCCATAAATCTACGCTTGGACACCAAGGTTTATGGTTTATTGGGCGCCAATGGGGCCGGCAAAACTACCTTGATGCGCTGTATGGCAGGACTATATGAACCTCAACAAGGGGAGATATTATATAATGATGAGCCTCTACATAAATCCAAAAGCTTTCGTCAAGACCTTGGTTATCTTCCCCAAGCATTTGGCATGTTCCAGGAGTTAACTTTATATGAAATGATGGATTACATCTGCTCTTTAAAGAACATAGCCAAAAGTAAATGTGCATTCGAGATAACCCAGGCACTTACCAGTGTCAATCTGGAGAACAAAGCCGGGGACAGGATTAAAACTCTATCGGGAGGAATGTTAAGAAGGGCTGGAATAGCTCAAGCAATCTTAGGGGGCACCAAGTTAATACTATTGGATGAGCCGACAGCCGGGCTTGATCCCGGCGAACGGGCCAGATTTAAAAACGCAGTCAGTGAACTTAAAAAAGACAGGATGATACTCATGTCAACCCACATTGTGGAGGATATTGATGCCTGTTGCGATAGCGTTATCGTCATTGACAGCGGCAACGTCTTATTTTACGGTTCCTGTGAAGAATTGAGAAATATCGCTATCGATAAAGTATACATAGTTAAGTCAGCTGATTCCGATAGTATAGACGGAGACAAATTCATACTCAAGATTAACGAGCTTGAGGGCGAAATTTATCATAGGGTACTGGCCAGGGGGAAGCAGGATTATCAGAGTGAAAAGCCCACCCTCGAGGATGGATACATGTGCCTGGTGAAAGGCTTGGCATAATGCGCAGATTATATCTTGAGTTGAAGAACCAGCAATTTTACTATTTTGTACCGCCGGTAGTTCTTTTTATTGTAGTTCCGCTTGCAGTTCTTGCTGCCATAAAAAATGGGGCCGGGGATAATTTCCCGGAATGTGCTTTTATTGCTCAATTGTTTATACCCAGTTTTGCCGCTTGGTGGCCACTTTTAACTTTAAAGGAGTACCTAAATTCACCGGGAAGGGAATTGCTTTTTGTATATAAAAGTGGCAGAGATAGTCTTCTTTTAAAAATGATATTCTTATGGACACTCTATTTGTTGCATGTATTGATTGTGTTTATTTATTTCGCTTATGTATTTGATTATGTTTGGTTCTTATTTATTGCTATAACAATTCAAAGCATGTTCATGATTGCCTTAGGGTATTTCCTCTCCCTATTATTCCATAATACTTTTGTCCCTCTGATCGTGAACTTTTCTTATACTTCGATTTTTGTGTTGGTCCTGTTATATTCTCCGTTAAGCATTTTCCAAATAGGTACCTCGTTTAATGCTGGCAGCCTAGATAAATCTACATTTGTCGGTGTTATTGCGCTTATTCTTTTTTATGGTGGCTATCAGCTGGAAAAACACTTGTACAAAAACAGTATTTGAGTGGGTGCATTCTGCGCCCGTCAGCGGTCATCTGCAGACCCTACTCACTGAATATGAGCTGTACCATCAGCAATACGCAGAATTGGAGCAGCTCATGCTGGCTCTCTTACAGCAGGTTCCCAACGGAGAGAAACTGCTGGCCATCAAAGGCGTAGGTCTGGTAACAGCAGCAACCTTTGTCGGGGAAGTAGGCGACATCAGCCGATTTCAGGACCCACGTCAGATCCAGAAGCTAGCAGGATTAAACCTGGTAGAAAACAGTTCCGGCAAGCACCAGGGCAAAACCAGGATAAGTCGCCGGGGCAGAAAACGATTAAGGCACGGCCTGTTTATGGCCATGATAACCATACTGGCGAAGAATCCGGAATTCCGTACTCTGCACCAGAAGAACCTGACCCGAGAGAAGAACCCTATAACCAAAATGCAATCGATAATCGCACTGTGCGGTAAACTGATCCGGGTTTTCTATGGACTGTTAAGAACCGGAAGCGACTACAGTGCCGAGAAGATGCTGGGCGACATTGAACGGGGCATGAAAATGGCTGCGTAAGCGGAACAGGTCATTCAGGTTCAGAGTTGCCTAAGCCGCAGCAGCTCAAAGAGCCAAGCAACAAGCAGGAATCGAAGCCAGGGAAATGAAGAGCCGGGACAGTCAGGTTGAATTATTCCCTCAGGGCGTAGACCCAGTCTAGGAGCATTACTGACGATGATAGACAAACGGTTCCTAAAGCCCTAAATTCCTTCGTCCTGCCTATCCAAGAGGTGGAACGCCCAGCATGCCTTCCAGTTCCTTCAGACTTTTGCGAACCTCCCAGGTTGTCTCCGATGAGTGGATAAGAGTTGACTGATTCTGCGCGCCACGTCGAGACCGTTAATCTTCTGGCCGGACAGTTCGATATCCAATAAGGCGATATGGGGCCGGTTAGCTTCAGCCCAGCCAACAGCCTCTAAACCCTCTGCAGTCGCGAAGATTTCCGTTACAGAAGGTATTTGACTAAGGATTTATTTAATAAATTCTCTATTGTACTCTTCATCTTCAAGAATAAGAGCTCTGAACCCTGGCATAATCACTACCTCTAATATAGATGTTTTCCTTCTAACAACAGGGATTATTAGACATCGAATCTAATAATCCCTGCCTTCTTTTGGGCATTCGCGCTCGAAAACCGGCTATTCACGACATTTGGCAGGGATTGGATTAGCAGGAAGAGAATTGGGTGGGTGAAGAGATGGCGAAGGAAGGCATGGTTTTTCCAAAGGATTGCAATGGAATAGGAAAAGAGAAAAATTTCACATTTGGAAATTCTTTAGATTTGGAGGGAAGCGAATAATTAACAAATTAAGAAAACCCAGGTATCCGCCCCAGAGGCAAGTTAATCCTCTTCCGCAAGGCGATGAAAGGGCTTTCCTACCACTGGTGACCATAATTGCTTAATAATAATCAATACAAGTAAACATAACCATCGGTAATTTTCGTCAATAGCTAGAGAAGGAGATAAATATGAAAATTAAAAAATCATATCTTACACTCTATGTGTTTGCTTAATAAGTACAATCCTAGTTGGAAACGCCATTGCACTAACAGAATCTGCTATCACTAAAAACCTAAAAGGGAACATAGAAGGCAAAGACTTTGTTAGCCATCAGCTAACCTTAACTAACGAAGAATTTGATAAAATGGCGACTACGACTGATAGCATGATAGAAGCGCAAAATACCATAACATCAAAATTAACCACCAGTTTACCTTACTATTTTGGATTCCAACTGTATCCCAAACAATCGGTAAGGACTAAAGGTACGTTTTCAGGGCAAACAGGCTACACAGTTACCACGACTGCCTATACAACAGGTGGCCAATCCGATATATGGTATTATAATGTCGATCTTCTCAAAAGTGTTTGGTACGGGTGGACAACAGTCGCTTCGAGTTATAATCTTAATTATGATTATGATAGCTGTTCCTTTACAGGGTGTGATACATCTGCGACATATTGTTTTAATCTTTATAATCCGAGTGGAGCTATTCAAGTTTGGGTTGATGATGGCGATGGAATGGTATCAGCATATTAAATTTTATAGTCATACTGTAGTCCATCTATACTTTAAACAAGTGGTTGGCTACCACGGTAAGGAATTTTTATGTATATAAATTATTATCCGATTTTAATAACTCAAGCCATAATTTCAATCCTTTTCATATTGATAAGGCGGAGGGATCTTAAATATGAAGGATATCTTAAGTTAGTTGTAGCAAATCTAATTTTAGGACTTTTAGTATTATATGTTATCCCGCTTCAAGTTACACAAATACGGTTTTTTACTGTGCCGCCTAATTTAATACCGTTTCTAGGTCTGGAATTAAGTGTGGTTGATATTTCCTACTTAATAATGCCTTTCACCTTGATAACCTTTTTAATTTGTTTGCTCTTTTATTATCAAAACAGTTTCAAAGCCGTTTTCATTGCATTAGGATTATCAATTTTGATCCAGTTTTTAGCTTATGCGGTACAATCTCAGAGAGCTGAGATAACCTTCATCTTAATCCAAGCAATAGGTGCATTATTAGGATATTTGTTGTATCTATTAGTGTACAATAGCATTAGACTCAATATTGCCCGCACCGAAGATTCGTAACATGGGTAAGACTTTCAAATTCCCACGCCTTGAAACTAATGAAGAGATCTATAGGGCTTAAGCGCCTGCGTAAAGGCAGCCCAACTGGATTTCCGATAGGAAGACCTGCCTGCTTTAAAAGAAAAAAGGGGTAGGTCTTCCTGTCTTTGATTAAAAACGCGGGGTAATGTCATGCGTATTTCTCCCCAATCGGTATTTTCACCGTGATCGCAGTGCCAGGCGTAGTTTGCTGTTTACCAAATTATTTAACTCGGGATGCGCGATATGAACGCGCTCGCCTTTGTTCCAGTAATCATCGGCAATACCATCGATATATTGTTGGGCTTCCTGTATCCGATGAAGGTAGATGAATGATCACGTCACAATAGTGTTGATGTCAATGAAAAATCGGGCCGTTTGCTGGTGAGAAATTGGGCCACCTGAGCAATAAATTAATCGACGCTTGTGTTCTTGGCAAGAGCTTGTTTGAACCGGTAGCTTTCGCCGTTGATGAGGAACCGTTTGTCTATCATTATGGTGCCAAAGAAGATGGCATGGTTCTGGTGCCTAACATGGTGTTTACGGTAGAGCCGATGATAAATATGGGCAACTACCGCTGTCGGCGGCTGGATGATGGCTGGACGGCGGTGACCAGGGACGGCCTGCTGTCAGCGCAGTGGGAACATACCGTCAGGGTGACCGAAGACGGGGTAGATATCCTCAGCGAGGTCATGAAATAGGGATAATCGCACCTATTTTATGCGTTGATAGAGTTCTCCGTATTTAGGATAGTAATAACGGCTCATTAAAGCGGTCTTGGGATAATCCGAAAATTCGATTTCGTAAGATCGGTCGCGAGTTTCGCTGATTTTCTTTATCTTGGTCAGATTCACGATATAAGACCGATGGACCCGCAGAAAATCTGCTCCCAGCATGCCTTCCAGTTCCTTCAGACTTTTGCGAACCTCACAGGTTGTCTCCAACGAGTGGATAAGAGATATGTGATTTTCTACCTCGATAAAGACAATATCGCTGAGATTCAGGTGGGTCACTTCATTATTCACTTTTATAGTGAGCACATCTGATCCCACTTTTTCGGCCCGTTCGAGCCGAGATATTATCTCCTCAAGCAAATCCCTTAATTTAGAAATCTTAATAGGTTTGGGCACAAAGCCATAGGGATGGACGTCAAACGAATCCAGCGCATACTTGGCGTAGCCGGTAACAAATACAATGTAGGTATCTCCCCCAAGTTGACTGATCCTGCGGGCCACGTCGAGACCGTTAATCTTCTGGCCGGGCAGTTCGATATCCAATAAGGCGATATGGGGCCGGTTAGCTTCAGCCCAGCCAGCAGCCTCCAAACCCTCTGCAGTCGCGAAGATCTCCGTTACTGAAGGTATTTCACTAAGGATTTGTTTAATAAATTCTCTATTGTACTCTTCATCTTCAAGAATAAGAGCTCTGAACCCTGGCATAATCACTACCTCTTATAGATGTTTTCCTTCTACCTACAGGGATTATTAGACATCGAATCTAATAATCCCTGCCTTCTTTTGGGCATTCACGTTCTACTTCTGGGCATTCACGCTCGAAAACCGGCTATTCACGCCATTTGGAAGGGAATGTATTAGCAGGAAGAGAATTGGATTGGATGGGTAAAGATAAATCGTAGCCCGAGAACAGACTTGTTCACGGATTATCGCATGAGTGGCACCCGAATGGACCTAAAAGTGGAACTGCAAATGATACCAATGGGACCTGGTTGACGGTCAGGACGGGGAGAGTCAGTGTGGATGCCAACCAACTTGTCATTAACGACGGGATACAACTATCGGGTACCTACCGCTTTGTATTGCGTACAGCAGCAATGCTTATGAAACAGCTATAACGATTAGTTCAGTAGTGAATTTATTAAGAGGGTATAGGAGGGAATTTCCGTGAGCTATACGTGTGCAAGGTTTGTGATCTTTGTTTACGAGATGAAAGGAGGTGGAAATGGTGAGAGTCAGATCAGTGAAACTGGAGGGAGGTGGTTTGGGAGTAGGTCGCTACTCACGAGACTGCTACAGTTCTTCGACCTAACTTGGACTAGCCCAAAGTGCGAGCGAGGGTGATAGATATACTGCGTGAATGGGGAGACAGCCATCGCTCAGGGAGTGTTGATAATTAGGTTGTAATGCCTGCAGCCGACATGGAGGTGACGGAGTTATGGTATCCATAAAATCTCCCTAGGGAAATTGGCTTACCAATATCCCGACAATCTTAACTTGGCAGGACCAAGTATAGGAACTCTTAGATAAAAATGAAGGTTCATTAAGGGAGGTACATTATGAAGAAGTTTACAGCGGTTATTCTAACACTAAGTTTAATCCTGACGTTTTTTAGTATGCCTGTTTTTGCCCAAACGACACAAGCTCCTCAATATAAGTTGGAAACCCAGAATGATGCGCTCGGTCTTTTGGATGCCGCCAATAAAGGGGATGAAAAGGCTATCGAAAAACTGCAAAGTTTAAAAGCCTTCAATAAAGACGAGCTCAATAGAGTCCTAAAGGACAAGAAATTTACCTCTGCCGACAAAGTAACGACTTTCGATTTTGGTGATGGAAGTTCAATTGAGATTGAAATAGTCCATATGAATAAAGATGTAGCAAAATATACTAGAGATTCGGATCATGAACATATTTTTGATTTCATATTTAAATACTATGTAATGGGTATCGCAGTGGCGACATATACACTGACGATGGATTACATGGGAGACGGATATGGTAATGTATGGAATGGTTATTCATGGCACACAGGAAATCGCATCTATCCATATCAATGTATTCCACAAGGGGAAACTGTAGATCTGGTTACCCAGGGTCTATTTGTAAAATCTCAAGGTACATGTTGGGTCGATTGTTATTCATCTTTTAATTTAACGGTCAAGGGGTATTGTTATGATGACATCGTAAATAACTGGTATGAAACCTATGTATCCTAGGAACTAATACACAGAAATGGTATGAGAATTATCTCATGCCATTTCTTTATAAATAGAGGTATTCCCAGTGAATGAAAAGCCTAATCGTGATTGGTGTAGGCAAATTATTTGATAATCCCAACTAAGAAAACAACAAAGAATACAGAGTGTATTAGATAAGTTGCCGAACAATCTTCGAAAGAAATAATAAAATTGATGGGAGCGAACATCAGTAAATGAATTTCCAAAGAATATGTACAAAGTTTATCAGTAAAGTAATACTGGTAACCGCAACCGTTATGATCTCACTATTCCTTATCACGGGAGTGTTTATGCCGATCTTGTTAAATGCGATTTTTAGTCATCGGAATGAAGTAGCCGAACGCGCATTCGTAGACGCAATAATGTTTACTATACCATCTGCAAAAATTGAATCATTTTATTCGAACCAAGAAGTTATGAGCTTTAAATTAAATTGCAAATATTCTCAGAATCCTTTTTTAACATCAAATGAAATTAAATTAACAATTCCGACTATCGGTAGGAAAATATTTTCAGAGGACGTATCTTTCTTCGGGGTACACTTTGATGAACAAGTCAATCTGGGCAGTCTTGAGAGAAATGATCTACAGTGGAGTAAACTGGAGGAAATTGGGGGTATTTCAGTATGTCAGGCAGTAATCTATTTTTCTTCCCCAATTTCAATAGTTGAATCAGATGCGTTTCTAACAGCGATTAACGCCAATAGAAGGTATACCTGGGTTGCAATTGATACTGGAGACATAGAATTGAATCCCAAGATAAGTTCCAATTGGACGTGGGGATTCCCTATGAGTATGCAAAAATTAAAGGAAGCGGGAAATGGTGTTACAGATGGTTCGCTCTTGACTGCCGCGAACGAATTTCAGAGTGAAATGCAGTTTTTGCAGAAGGAGGGTAAATATCTTGGTGGAAAACTTGTTGTAGAGGAGATTCAAGCTATAAACAACCATATTACTAATAATGGTATCAAAGTGAAAGGTGTAGTCATTATAGCCCGCACTGAAGACCTTCTGAAGTACAAGGAGAACAAGCTCATTTCACATATTGACGTGCATAGGGCAGTTTTAGATTATAAAATAGATTTATAGGGATAGTAATCTTTACCGTACTGCCCAATGACTTCTACTATCCCATGGCAACAAGAAAGGATAGGTCACGTATGAGAAGCGAAGCGTGGCAATCTGATGACTATATTCTTGTTTGTGTTTTTAGTGACGGACCATAAATGCCTAAACCACAAAACCGGTTTGTACAAGGGAGGGTTTCTATGAAAAAGCTGCTTATTTACCTGTTCGTCTTAGCCTTAGCGGTTTCAGGTTGCTCAAATCAAATGGTACCAGACGAAAATTCCAGCCCGGTTGGACCTGAAGCAGGGATTTCAGCCACAGGGATTCAATTTGACAAACCGCTGACGTTAGATGATATTCGGTTAGCCTTTGAGCAGGCTGACCTAACCCTTATTGAAAATAAAGAAAGCAAGCCAGCCGACTATGGGTTCAATATGGTTATCCCGACGATTTTCTCGTTCAAGGACAGCAAACATGTTCTGTATGTCTATGTCTTTGCTGATATAGCAGAACGCATCGAAGTTGTCTGGCAAGGCGGCAATCTGACTATGTGTTCGCCGCCAGCATTTGTCACGGTTCCGGAGGGGTACCTCTCTGATACTTTTACGGTGCGGAATGTATTGATTGTTGATCTATTGGATGTGCGCAATGCGAGCAGTATTCCACCTGATGAGATACAGGTTACGAAGGCTATCGGGAATATAGTGAATTCCTTAAATAACAGCCAGACTATGATTTTCGCCGCTCAAAGCAAGAACTGGGATGCACAGTATGTGATTGAATATTACCAGCACTGGTATGAAGACGGTGCTGGAGTAGCCCATATCGATCTGTACAGTTTGGGTAAATGGTCGGTGAAATACATCGGACCGAACCCGGAATCCATCCGATCCATAAAGCATTCCTACAAAACTCCCACCGGGGGCGGCAACGGGTACTCTGTAGTCCAAAAAGATGGCGACTATTATTATCTGATACTAGGTGAAAACGGCAGCCAGGGGTATCCGATAAGCAACGGTGTTTATACCCTGACTATTACCTGGGACGGGAAGGAAGAGACTCTGGATCTAAAACCTATCCTAAATTAGGGATGCGGTAGGGTAGGTATACGGTTGCGCGACGGGCCTACCAAAACTGGGAGGCGCAGGCGTTCAGTCAATACTACCAAAATTGGTACAAGGATGAGAAAGGCGGAATTAGGGCTGATCAAATGTCCCAACAGGTTGTGAGTTTTAAATATTCTGGTGTAAACTACGACAAGCTTCAGTCAATACGTGAATGCCATAAAAGGTCACAGGGGGAGACGGGAATGAAAAAACTGACCATTTTGATGATTATGCTGATTATGATCATGGTGGTGGCAGGTTGCGCTGGTTTCCCGACTGGGAAGCAGACGACCAGTGTTGGCAGTATGCTGTTGAATAAAGTGCAGATCGATAAGGCTGATGTGATTAAAGAACCGACGGTTCAATATCAAATGAATGCACTGGACCCGACGGATATCGCGGAATTGATATCCATGGTAAGCGAGATCCCGGTGACCCGATTATCCCCCCAGCAGGACATAGACTTCATGACCGAGAGAATGCTCCAGGAGCATTTGACGGTGAGTATGTACAGTCACGACGACTATACGGAAAAATTGGAGGGTTTTTTTCTTATATGGCCGGACGGGATTATCTATGCAACCGATCCCGAATCCATGACGGGCACCTCCAGGACCATCGCTTATCTGTCTGAAGCCAGCCACTCAGAGATCTACCAATGGCTGATTAATACAACAGAATCCGATCAACAATTCGGAGCGCAGCAAGAAATCTCCGCCCGTTTGGTACGAGACCAGGGGTATACCATCCTGGTCAACAGCGGAGCCAGCTTTTCTCTGCAGATGCCAGCTTCGTTTGACGAGCAGATTAATGGCGTGGATATAGGGGCTCTGCTAAAGGCAGCCAATGAGCAGTCGAAGCTAAATGGGCTGGATTTCTCCAGTTACCTGGGTCAGGAGGTCATGCTGATCACCTATGCTGGGGAGAAGCCGGACGGGGCAATACACAATCTGGATATCATTATGGATGGCTCCAAGGTAATAGGGTACTGGGTCGATGAGGGCGCAGAGCCGCCTGATTTTAATGCCATAGTCAATGCCAGTCAGCCGCCGATGTATAATCCCAAACAACTGATGGGTTTTCTGCAGGATTATGATCCTCAGACCCGGGTTTTGACATTCGATGAGATTGAATGGGTGGTTAATACTGATGCGGTCAGAATCAGCCAGCTGGGTCTGGATGCCGACCTGGATTTTCCCAATGGCTACTATATATACAACCAGTCCGAGCAGAAAGTCAGTATGAAAGCCGCCCATCAGGTCAAAGTATATTTGGTCAACTGGAACGATTTGGCCACCCCGACATCGACCGATATAACCGGGCTCACCCGCCGCATGGCTGAATACCCTGCCCCATATCACATGAAGTTCCAGGATGGCGTCATCTATGAGATACGGGAACAATACCGGCCTTAAAATGATCTACTGGAGTAAAGTGAGCTGTAATGAACAGGAGGGTGATGAATGAACTTTTTGTTCGAGTCTACATTTTGGAATACGATAGCCTTATTCGGTATCGGCGTCCTGGCCTTTTTCACTGGCCCAACTTTACTCGCATTCTTCCAGCAATTGCAAAATACTGAGATAATTTAGGTGTGGGTGTTTCTGGATAATGCAGTTAAATCGGGATTTGACGGGGTTGCGATCCCGAGAAGTTGCCAAAAACCGCAATGTAGTACCCTAATTAGGAAATAGGTGTTGCGCATTCGCGGGTGCCGTGGTAGAATTTAACTATGCATATCGCAGCAATTAAGACAAAAAACAAAAAGACCGGAGCCGTTTACATTAACTACAAATTGATCGAGAGTGTTCGCACTGAGAAGGGACCCCGTAACCGGATTATCATGAACCTGGGCCAGCTCGATTTGTCAAAGGACGATCGGAAGAAGTTGGCTATGGTTTTAGAAGGGCGTATCCGGGGGCAGTTGTCACTGTTTGAGAATGATGCTCATATTTCAGATGAAGCTGACCGGATAATGGAGCATCTGGATTTCAGAAAACTGAAAAGGGTTCAAGAAGAGCAGGAAGAATTAGATCAGACAAAAAGCACGGCGGTTCCGGTATACCTCGAAAAGACCGCCGTGGCGGAGACTAGATCTTTGGGTCCGGAACTTGTAGCCCACCATATGTGGCAGGAGTTGGGGTTGCCTGAAACATTAAGATCTTGCGGACTAAGCGCTTACCAGTTAGCATTGGCGGAAGCAGTGGTGATGGGGAGACTGGTTGAGCCGGGCAGTGAACTGCACACCTGGGAGTGGTTAAGGAAACGTACCGCTCTAACGGAGTTGTTAAATGAGGATGTCACCCGGGTTAGTTTAAATAGCTTCTACGAGATTGCCGACTTTCTGATAGTACATAAGTCTGCCATCGAGAAAGACTTACGGGAAAAAGAAGCTAATTTGTTTGGTCAAGAGAGTACTCTTTTTCTATACGATTTAACCAATACATACTTTGAGGGCAGTTGTAAGGGAAATACATTAGCACAGCGAGGTCATTCAAAGGAGAAACGCCAGTACTGCCCGTTGGCAGTACTGGCCCTTTTGGTTGATCAACGGGGTTTCCCGGTATTCAGCCAGATCTATAAAGGGAATCAGAGTGAGCCGGAAACCTTGGATACAGTATTGAATCGCTTGGATGAAGATGGCCAGATGTTGCTTTTTAGGCCTACTCTGGTAATGGATCGAGGTATCGCCACTAAGTCCAACCTGGATTTGTTGAAAGAGCGCAACTTCCCCTATGTGGTTATTGAGCGGAGAAATGCTGAGAAAGAGTATCGGGAGGAATTTGAACAGGCACGAGATGAATTTGAAGTGATTAATTCTTCTTCACAACAGCGGATTTATTTAAAGGAGGTGCCTGCTGAAGAGGGCACCCGGGTGCTAGTGTTCAGCGAAGAAAGAAAGGCCAAAGAGGAGTCCATGGATCGTTTGCAGGAGGAGCGATTGATATCCGACTTAGCTCACCTACGAAATTCAGTCCAAAAGAGGAATGTTGTTCTCCTACCTAAGGTTTCTCAGCGAATTGGTCGGCTGTTGGAGAGGTACCCCAGTGTGGCTCGCTATTACGATATTACCTATGTACCGGACGCTAGTAATAAAGAAGTAGTGGATATTACCTGGGAGAAGAAGGCTATTCGAGAAGAAAGATCAATACTTACCGGCTGCTATGTTATCGAAACCAGTCACGAAGGTCTAAGGGCTCCAGAGATTTGGAAAATCTATCACACCTTGACTCAGGTGGAGTATGCTTTCCGTTGCCTCAAGACTGACTTGGGGATGAGACCGGTACATCACCAAATTGAAAGACGTACCAGAGGACATCTGTTTATTTCGGTGCTGGCCTATCACCTGTTGATCGCTATTGAGACACGACTCCGGGAAAACCAGGACTCCCGTAAGTGGTCAACAATAAAGAAAGTGCTGTCTACCCACACCCGTAATACTGTGATATTACAGGGGGAAGGTGGAGTTGTATACCGTATTCGGGTCTCGGGACAGCCCGAGACTGACCACCGGGAAATCTACCGCAAGTTAAAGGTCAAGGATCCTTTAAAGACAAAGCAGATAACGTTCACGTGAGATTGTAGTACCTAATATTTTTCGGGAATCCCTTAGAAATGGGGTTCCCGTGGGTTTTAGAAGTGAAGTCGGGTTAAGATTTTCTTATAATGGGGACGTCATATTTCCCTCGTAACGGAAGCTTTACTGTAAATGTGGTATTTTCAGGATTGCTTTCTACAGAGATGGTTCCATCGTGAGCTACGACAATTTCATGAGCGATGGCCAAACCCAACCCTGCTCCACCAGTATTTGTGGAACGTGCAGAATCCAGCCGGTAAAACTTTTCAAAAATCGTCTCAAGCCTGGCCGGCGGGATTGGATTGCCTTGATTGGTAAAGGTGATAATAATATTTTGGTCCTGTTGGGCAGCAGAAATGTTGATGACACTGTTCTCATAGCTATAGGCTATCGCGTTTTTCAGAATGTTATTGAACACACGGGCAAGTTTGTCCGCATCTCCCCACAGAGCGAGGTCGTCAGGGACATTGAAGGATACCTGCTTACCCTGTGGAGTCAGCATTGGATAGAATTCATCGGCCATCTGCTGGAGCATGAACTGTAAATTGATTTTTTCTTTACTCAGAACAATAGTGTGAAGATTGAATCTGGTGATCTCAAAAAACTCATTTATAAGCAGTTCCAACCGATAAGCCTTTTCCAAGGTAATACCGACATATTTGGCCTTCTGATCAGGAGGCATATCAGGAGCTTCATCCAGGAGACTCAAATATCCGATAATAGAAGTCAGCGGTGTTTTTAGATCATGAGCCAGGTAGACTACCAAATCATTTTTACGCTGCTCGGCTTCCAGGGCAGCTTTCTTTTGTTTTTCCAGGTTGTCTTTTATCTGATTAAGCTTGGTTTCCATAAAGTCCAATTCGGGGGATAATACAATTTCGGTATCCGATTCCTCAGCAAGTCTATCCATTCCAGCGCTGATTTCATCAAAATATCTTGTAAACCATGAAACAAAAACCCGAAAAAGAATAACTAAAAATATTAGGATCACAACAAAGAGGATCATGTCCATATTGTTGCGAATCACCAAATGATAGATCATCTGGGCGTCAGAAACTCTAATATGGAGAACATTGATCAAAAATTGAACGATACGATCTCCGATCTGTCCTTGCAGGATGTAGCGCAACAGATAAACAGTCACAACCGTGCCAACTGTAATCACAAGCATCTGCAAGAATACTTTTCTTTTTAACCTTGAATAATCATTCCTTCTAACTCTCTTACCTGGCAATTTTGTAGCCAACCCCCCACACCGTTTTTATATATTTAGGATGCTCCGCACTGTCGTGCATTTTTCCCCTTAAATGCCTGATATGAACCATTACCGTATTATTGCTGTTGGTAAAATACTTGTCGCCCCAAACCTCATGAAACAATTCTTCCGAGCTGACTACCCGTCCGCGATTGGAACAAAGTACCCACAGTATGGAAAATTCCGTCGGCGTAAGTGAAAGCTTTTTTTCATTGAGGGTACACTCGTGGGTATCCTTATCCAATACCAGGCCGGAAAAGGCAATAACGTGCTCTTCCTGCTTCGGCTCGGAAGAATTATATTTGGTAAATCTCCGGAGCTGCGCCTTTACCCGGGCAACAAGTTCCAAAGGACGGAACGGCTTGGTGATATAGTCGTCCGCACCTAATGTCAGCCCGGTAATCTTATCGATTTCTTCTTCTTTGGCTGTCAGCATAATAACCGGAAAATTATGTTTTTCCCTGATCTGCCGGCAGATTGACAAACCATCGATATCTGGCAGCATTATGTCCAAAATGGCCAGATCCAGCCTTTGATTAGCAATGCAATCAAGCGCATCTTTTCCGCTATAAAATTTAAATACATTAAAATTCTCATTGCGCAGATATACTTCAACCAAATCGGCTATCGCTTGCTCATCATCAACTATCAAAATATTTGCAGCCATAAGCGTCATCTCCTTTATATTAAGTATACATGCCCATAATTGTTATACCGCAAAGCGACTATTCTTTTTCTAGCTTTTTACTTATTAAAATCTTAAGATTTTATGAATACCGCAATACTTATAGTTTTTGCACACCGATACGAATAATGATTCCGCCAATAGTAAGGGTTATCGGGCCTCGGTTTGGGGCGGTGGTGAAAAAAAGCACTTGTCACTTCTCTAATGAGTGTATAATACTCGTAATCAGAAACTACGTGGAAAAATAAAGGCCGTTGTTTTAGGAGAGGTGAAAAACTATTGGATCATTTGGATAAGGCTATCATTATTCTAAACAATTTTAATTTGTGTCCTCTTACCGACTCAGCCGTCTTGGGGACGGAATGTTTGCACTGTGAGCACATGATCAACCTTGAAGAAGAGTATTTTTGCACCTTTGATGACGAGGAAAACCTCGACGGACTGCAAGTAAAGGTGATCATAGATAAGTTATTGGACTTGTTGATTAGCGGCCAAACTGCAGTTAGCAAGGAAGAAATCATCCGCATGATAACTGATATGTGAGGCAGTAACGTCAAGCGAACCATCCCATGACATCCCTTTACCTTGCCGCCTGGTTGTGCTATATTAATCCAAATGAAACCATGAAGGTTTCTGGGTAGCCATAGTACCATACATATTTGCCTGTAATTGAATATTGAACCAGTCATAATCGACCCATGAAGGGGCTTATTAATAGCATCCCTTGATGGGTCGTTTTAATTTGCAAAGGAGTCGATCGTATGCACATGGCAGATGCCCTTATCTCACCGGCGGTGGGGGGCGCGATGCTGGCGGTAACGTCCGGATTGGCGGTGTATTCAGCCAGCAAGGTAAAAGAAGAAATGGACGAGAAGAAGATTCCGCTTATGGGGGTGATGGGGGCCTTTGTCTTCGCCGCCCAGATGATCAATTTCACTATTCCCGCCACCGGTTCCAGCGGGCACATTGGGGGTGGTATCCTCCTGGCCATTCTCCTGGGCCCCTACGCGGGCTTCCTGACCATGGCCTCGGTATTGTTGATCCAGGCGTTATTCTTCGCCGACGGTGGTTTGCTGGCCTACGGCTGCAATGTTTTCAATCTAGGTTTTTGGTCCTGTTTCGTAGCTTATCCCCTCATCTACCGCTGGTTTACCCGCAAGGGCCTTTCTGCCCGCAACATCTCCTGGGGTGCGATCATAGGGGTAGTAGTGGGACTGCAGTTGGGAGCCTTCAGCGTAGTGCTGGAAACCCTGGCTTCGGGCAAGACCGAACTCCCCTTCTCCACTTTCGTGCTGTTGATGCAGCCTATCCACCTGGCTATCGGGTTAGTGGAAGGCCTGATTACCGCCGCTGTAGTAACGTTTGTCTGGAAAGCCCGGCCGGAGATCCTGGCTAAGACCGCAATCGGCGCGGCCCTGGGCAACTTGTCGCTGAGAAAGGTTCTGACCGCTTTGACTATTGCCGTGGTGTTGGTGGGCGGCGGTTTGTCCTGGTTTGCCTCGGCCAATCCAGACGGGTTGGAATGGTCAATGGAGAGGGTCGCCGGAACGGCTGAACTGGAAGCCCCGGAGGGTATTCACCAAAGTCTGGCCGACTTACAGGAGAGAACCGCCTTCCTGCCTGACTACAGTTTTAAATCATCAGATGAAGAGGTCGGGTCAGTCACGGTCGAGGAAACCCAGGCATCCTGGCCGGCGGTCGATGCCGGAACCTCCGTTTCCGGTCTGGTGGGCGGAGCTCTGACCCTTGGGTTGGCAGCACTGATCGGTTTGGTCATCAGTCGTTCCCGGAAAAAGGCCGGCAGTATTACCGCAGAGAACGCAGTATAAAACAAAATTGGGCTCGGGGCGAGTGCTTGACTGGCCCCGAAGATTTTAGCAGGAGCGATAGCGATTGCAGAACTCTTTGCACCAAATGAGGCTTCTTGACGAGCTGGCCCGCCGGCCCAATTCCATAAACAACCTCCACCCCCTGACCAAATTGCTGACCACCCTCGCCTATCTGGTGGTAGTGGTCTCCTTTGGCCGCTACGAAATCAGCGCTCTCCTGCCCCTGGTTTTTTACCCGGTGATCCTCCTGGCCTTTACCGACCTGCCGATTGGGGAAATAATGAAGCGGATCGGCTGGACCCTTCCCTTTATCATCGGGTTGGGGATATTTAATCCGCTCTTCGATCACCAGACTGTAAGCGTGCTGGGCTTCAGCATATCCCAGGGATGGCTGACCTTCCTGTCAATTTTTATTAAATGCGTTCTGACCGTGGCGGCGGGGGTCCTGCTGATCGCCACCACCGGCATGGACAAGCTGGGGTCGGCCCTGCGCATGCTGCGGGTCCCAAAGATCTTTGTCCTGCAGCTGCTGCTGACCTACCGCTACATTTCCGTCCTGGGCAACGAACTGGCCCGGATGCTGCGCGCCTATTCATTGCGCGCCCCGGGCCACAAGGGCATTAAGCGGGAAGCGTGGGGCTCCTTTACCGGCAACCTCCTGCTCAGATCCTTCGACCGGGCTCAGCGCGTCTACGCAGCCATGTGTCTGCGGGGATTTTCAGGTGATTATCATGCCGGCAGGATGAACCCTCCAGAACGCCGGGAAATGATATTTATCCTCGGGTGGCTGGCTTTTTTTATTGCCGCCCGTATCTACGACCTGCCAGCCTGGCTGGGTTCATTGTTGACAGGAGTGATCAGCTGAGATGAGTCATCACCGCGTTGAAGTGAGAGACCTGTACTTCTCCTATCCGGACGGACATGAAGCCATACGCAATATGTCGTTCTCCATCTATCATGGTGAATCGGTAGGAATTATCGGTGCCAACGGAGCCGGCAAGTCCACCTTGCTGATGCTGCTGATGGGGATACTATTTCCTGATGGCGGCGAGATCGTGGTGGGCGACACGCGTCTGACCCGGAAAACCATGACGATGATTCGGCAACGGCTGGGGATGGTCTTCCAGGATCCCGACGACCAGCTATTTATGACTACGGTAAGGGACGATGTGGCTTTTGGCCCCCGCAACTTCGGGCTGGAAGAAGCTGAGGTCGAAATGCGTGTCGAAGAAGCCCTTGCCCAAGTGGGCATACCCCACCTGATCGACCGGGCGCCGTTTAAACTGTCAGGCGGAGAGAAGCGGGCTGCAGCCATTGCCACCGTTTTGTCGATGAAACCGGACATCCTGATCATGGATGAACCCACCTCGTCCCTGGACCCCAAATCGCGGCGCCGGGTGATGGAACTCCTGAAGACTTTCGAGCACACCAAGATCATCACCAGCCACGACCTGGACATGGTTCTGGAGACTTGCCAGCGGGTCATCGTGATCAGCAATGGTGCGGTAGCCGCCGATGGCAACGCCGTCAACATTTTGTCCGACCCAGAATTGCTGGACCGCTGCGGATTGGAAATGCCCTTATCCCTCCAGAACTGCCCCCATTGCGGTTGCAGCAAGTTGTCACGGGATCGGTTCTAGTGACACTCAAAAAGTTGTCACGGGGTCGGTTCTCCTGACACCCAAAAATTCATTCTCATCATTCTGCACTCTTCATACTCCGCGAATAATCTCCTACCTCCGCAACACCATGACTAGCAGCCTGAATAATAGCAAATAATAATCAGACGAATAACCTTGAAGGAGGAATCTGATTTGCCTTTCCCCAGCAACTTACAGATCAGCCAGTTGCAGCAGGATTTATCATCACTGCGCCTTCAGAATTGGCTGGGACAGGTGAATCTCAGCGTCTTATCGCTGCCCCGGCACTGAAGCGGCAGGAGGACTGATAACGCCCAGCCCCTCACCATGGACCTTGCCACAACCATAAATAAATGGAGATAGTCAACCATGACTCTGAAGAATTACCATACCGGGCGGCGCTACACGGCTTACGTCAACACCTTGGGTACCACTCAGCTGCACCTGCGCAGCCCCTGGGTGGTAGCGTTCTGGTCGATGATGTTCCCAGGATTAGGACACGTCCTGCTATCCAAGTATTTGCGCGGTTACATCCTCTTTTTGTGGGAGGTATTCATAAATCTCCAGGGACACATCAACATGGCCATCTTCCACTCATTCCTGGGGGATTTCGAGGCTGCCAAACAAGTTTTGGATACCAGATGGGCGCTTATCTATATTCCTGTTTACTTTTTTGCCATCTGGGACAGTTTTCGCAGTGCGGTCGACTTGAATAACCAATATGTGCTGGCGGCCCGGGAGAATGGGGCCCTCAAGCCCTTCAAGCTGGATGCCGTCGAGATCAATTACCTGGATAAAAAATGTCCCATTACCTCCGCTCTCTGGTCCATGGTCACACCGGGACTGGGGCAGCTGAGTATCAACCGTCTGGCTTCGGCTTTCTTCATGCTCACCTGGGCGATGGTAATCGTATTTCTGTCCAACCTGTTGCCGGCGGTCCATGAGACCTGGGTGGGTAACTTCGCCCAGGGCAAAATGCTGCTCAATGTGCAATGGTTTCTAAACATTCCTTCGGTGTATTTCTATGCTGCCTATGACGCATACGTCAATACCGTGGAAGGCAATAAACTATTCGACCGGGAACAGGCCAATTTTTTCAAGCGGCGCTACCAAACCAGTAACTTCAAAATGCCTTCATTAAAGAGGTCAGGGAGTGGATGCATGTACATTGTCTCAACCTTCAAACATTCTATAATGCTGGAGCAGGCCATAACTGCCGTAGAACAGAAAGGGATAGCCCGGGAGAATATCCTGGCGGTATCCCTGGACAAACGCGACGAGAAACAGAAATTGTTCGATTCCATGCATCAATCCGATGGGATCAGCATACTGGATGTCCCCTTCATACTGGGCTCCTTTCTGGCCCTGATGGGGGCTATATACGGGTTCAACTTCTACCTTGGTCCCCTACTATGGGGTATCATCGGGTTCATAGTGGGCGCCGCATTGGGTCTGGCCATCAAATTGATCATCAATCGGAAACACATCCGATACCGTTCCCAGCAGCAAAATCCGGAAGTGGTTTTGATCGTGGAATGCGGCGAAAATGAGGCCGACACAGTGAAGGACCTGCTCTGGGAGCACGATGCGATGGGGGTGCGCAAGCTGGAATTGGGCCGTTCTCAAGCATCTACCAGTTGAAGTCTATAATGCCCGGTACGTGCTGTACTATTTTTGGCTTAGTTGGCCATGGATGCGCATATAATTCAGGACGTCAGTACGGGAGACCAGACCCAGCAGTTGCGAACCCTCCATAACCAGCACCCGGCCCACTCCGTTGGCAAACAGTTTGTTCATGACCGCGGCTACCGCCTCATCGGGGCGAACGATCAGGTTCTCCTGCAGTGGGGTCACAATGCGGCCCACGGTGGTCCGGGGCCAGTCAGCCTGAGGCAGATTGCGGACATTATTGAGGCTCACGATCCCGGTTATTTGATCCTGCTGGCGAACCGGGAAAAAGGCGTACTTGTGTTTATAGAAGTATTTATCAACCAGATCCTGCACGGATATGAAGTAGTCCACTATTACTACCTGGGTGGTCATGAAATCGCGCACCGGTATCTTCGTAAATATGTCGCTCAACAGCATCTGCTGGTAGCTGGATTGAGCAGCTTGAGCAATAAACCAGCCGATGAACGCCATCCAAATCCCGTTAGCCAGATTCCCCGCCAGAACCAGGAAAATGCCCAAAAATATCAAGGTATAGCCGAAAGCACCTCCTGCGGATGCGGCTATCCGGGTGGCCCCTTGCATGTCCCCCTTAAAATGCCAAAGGATGGCCCGCAGCACTCTTCCCCCATCCAGCGGAAAGGCCGGTACCAGATTGAAAGCCGCCAGCATCAGATTGATAGTGCCCAGGTACGCGAATAGTACACTGACGTACTGCGGGGTTCCCGCACCCGCCAATACTCCTGCCAAGAGCAAAAATACGATCCCCAGGACGATGCTCATGGCCGGTCCGGCCAGGGCGATCTTGAGTTCTTTCATCGGTTCATCGGGCTCGCCCTCTATCTGGGCCACTCCCCCAAAGATAAACAAGGTGATTCGTTTCACCGGCAGGCCCAGGCTGACGGACACCAAGGAATGGCAGAGCTCGTGCAGTAGCACCGACGCAAACAGGAGCAGGGCGGCCGACGCCCCCAACAGCCACCACAACGCCGGGCCCCAATCCGGATAATTCAGTGGAAAGTAACTGGTAGCCAGCATGTAGGTCATAAGGGCGAATATCAGCAGCCAGCTGAAATTGATTTCAATATCGATGCCTCGAATCCGGCCAATCACGAACGAACCTCTCACCGCTGCACGCCTCCTTTTATCCTATTGTATCATTATATGCCAAAATGTGACTCCTGGGCCGCTCACCGCCCGACATTTCTAGTCTCTCCAGAACTCTGTTATAATTAGCCCAGATAATCTTGAATCAAGGGGAAAACACATGGACTTACGTTTGGCCAGGCTCAGGATAAGCCGATTCTATACGGTAGTCAGCCTGTTCCTGAAGATATTCTGGTCCTTTTACTCAATCAAATACAAGAAGCTGTGGCACGGCCGCAACTGGCCCCAAGCCCAACGGCAGAAGCTGTTCGTATCCGAGGCGCGCCGCTTCCGTCACACCGCGGTCGAACTGGGGGGGCTGTTGATCAAGCTGGGCCAGTTCTTCAGTACCCGGGTAGACGTCTTTCCCCAATCTACGATCAAAGAACTTACCGGACTCCAGGATGAGGTCGAACCAGTTCCGTTCCGGGAAGTTCGCCAGGTAGCGGAAGAGGATATGGCCCGCTCCCTGGAAGAGGTCTATGCTCAGGTGGAGGAGATGCCGGTGGCCTCGGCATCATTGGGACAAGTCCACCGGGGGGTATTGACCAGCGGTGAAACGGTGGCCATCAAGATCCAGCGACCTGGTATTGATGAGATGGTCCGCATCGATTTGAAAGCCATCGCCCTGGTAATCGATATTATCAAACGCCTGACCGACTGGGAAAGCAAGATCGATCTTGACGCGATCTACGCGGAATTTGCCGAAACCCTGCTGGATGAGCTCGATTACGTCAAGGAAGGCCACAACGCCGAGACCATCGCCGCCAACACCCGAGCCCGGGATGAGAATATACTCTTCCCCGCCATTTACTGGGACTACACCACCCGCCGGGTGTTGACCATGGAATATATGGAAGGGATCAAGATCACCAATTACGACGAACTGTCCCGCCTGGGAGTAGACCGCAACCAGATCGCTCTTATACTGTTGCGGGCCTATATTAATCAAATCCTGGCCGACGGTTTCTTTCATGCCGACCCTCACCCGGGCAACTTGTTTGTTACCCCCGAAGGCCAGTTGGTGATGCTGGACTTCGGCATGGTGGGATCCATCCCCGAGGAATTGAAAGAGGTGCTCATCGACCTGGTGCTGGCCATCGTCAAACGTGACAATGTGGCAGTGGTAGGTTATTTCAAGAAAATCGGCTTTCTGCGTTATGATGCCGATACCGAATTGGTGGCCCGGGCGGTAGGACTCCTGTTGGAGGAAACCCTGGGCACCGGCATCGATTTTGCTAAAGCCGATTTCAGCGGTTTCCTCAAGGATCTTGAAACGCTGCTGTACGAACAGCCATTCCAGATACCTGCCCAGTTCACCTTTATGGGCCGGGCGCTGGGCACCTTGTACGGCATCTGCATCGGCCTCGATCCCAATTTCAACTTCCTGGACGAAGCCAAGCCTTACCTATCCTCGTTCGCCCGCAAGGACGCCGGAGTCTGGGACGCCGTTAAAGAAAAAAGCACCCTGTTCGCTACTTCCCTGCTGGAAGTGCCGCCGCTGGCAGAAAAGGTATTGCGCCGCATGGAAAAAGGCGACCTCAATGTCAAACTCTCCCTAGCGGAATGGGAAGGTTCGCTGGCTGCCAACACCCGGGCTATTTACTATGTTGCCGCGGCAGTGGTATTTGGCTTTGCTATCCTGACGGCCGCCTACCTGCAGGTCAATGGGTTCAGCAGCGAAGCCCGCTGGGCCTTGGGCGCCGCCCTTTTGCTGCCTCTATATCTGATTCGCCGGGGCCGCCCCCAGGTGCGCCGCCGCATGAAGGCCCCTCCTCCCCATGCTTTCCGCCGCCAGGGCCGTTAAAGCCGGGTAATTGCATAGTAGGACAACCCTCAAATAAAAAAATCAGCCGTCCTTACATGTTAGGGCGGCTGTGCTCATATATATGGGTTAGGATTAAGGTTCACATGGCACTTGATAATGAACTTGTTAACTAACCGAACTCTATAATGAGCGAAAAAGAGGGGAAAGTATGAGCTTAGCAATCAAGTTAACAGGGAGGTTGATAACCATGAACCATTTTAGGCCTGCTTTACAACTACTTGTAAAGCGGCGGGAAGGCTCTGGTTGCCTGTTGGGACCTAACTGCCTCACCTGATAACAATTTATGAAGTACTGTCTGGAAAGGTGACTGTATGGATACGATTTATTATAAAATCGGTGAAGTTGCTGAGATGCTCGCTATCGAGCAGCATACCCTTCGTTACCTGGAGCATACCCTGCGGCTCAAGATCAAACGGGATGAACGGGGCGACCGCCTGTACAGTGAGTCGGACCTGGAAACCCTGCGGTTGATACTGACGCTCAAGAATGAAAAGGGTTTAAACACTACCGCTATCCGGATGGCCCTGGCCAATATGGAGGAGAGCCAGGAGACATCCCTGCAGACTTTTGACCGTCCTACCATGCCCAGCATAGATTTCACCGAGCTTAATAATTCGCTGCGCCGGATTGTGGAACAAAACGATGAACTTATTGCCCAAAATCGGCTGCTAAGTCAAAAGATCGAGGCGTTGGAGGCGAAAATGAAACAGCGGGATGCCAAGAAGGAAGAACAGGTGGATGAGCTGATCCGGTTGTGGAAACGGGAACAGGAGGAGCGTCCCAAGTCGTGGCTGTCCCGGTTGACCGGGAAGTAGCAGGTTAAATCTCAAGTTAAAATCAACCTCACAGAATATTGAACCGGCCTGACATTTCAAGTCTGACCGGTCTTTTGTTGGTCTCGGTCAATAACTTGGGGACAGGCCCCAAGTTATTATCACCTTGAAGAAGGCTCCGCAGTCGATTATGCTGTAATGAACACGGGAAATGGCCTCAACAGGGGTTTGGTACCGTGTGGATATCAGTTATACAAAGGTGGTTGACATAATGAGGATTATTGTCGGCATCTCCGGGGCCAGCGGGGTGGTGCTAGGCCTTGAACTGCTTAAAGCATTAAAAGAACAAGCGGTAGAGACTCACTTGCTTATTTCTGAAGGCGCCCGGATTACCTTCCAGTACGAGACCGAGGTGACCCTGGATGAGGTGATAACCCTGGCGGACCATTACTATGATATCAATGACCTGGCCGCCCCCATCTCCAGCGGCTCCTTCCCAACTGACGGTATGATTATCATACCCTGCAGCATGAAGACCTTGTCGGCGGTGGCCCATGGTTATGCCAACAATCTCATGGTGCGGGCGGCCGATGTCTGCCTGAAGGAAAACCGCCGGGTGGTGCTGGTTCCGCGCGAGACCCCACTGGGTAAGGCCCACCTCAAAAACCTGCTGGAGGCCGCGGACAACGGCTGCGCCATCATTCCCCCCATGTTGACCTTCTACAATTCACCCCATACCTTGCAGGATCAGGTTGATTACCTGATAGGCAAGATATTGATGCAGTTTGGTTTGGAACACCGGGCTTTCAAACCCTGGTCAGGAATGAGGGAGTCGGATGAATAAGGCTCATATCGGCGGTACCCGGATGGAAACGCATCATTTCCAGGTTGGTCAGTACCCCCACCGGGTGGAAGCCTTGGTGGTGATAAACGGGGCTGATGTGGCGGTAACAATAGGCGGCGGCAGCGCCTATCACATCGGCGCGGCAGCTGTAGCAGTACCCCGGCCCAGCTTGGCGGACCCAAATCGGATATCTGCATCGGCATCGGTTATCTGCGTGACCGGACACAAGGAAGATGAACTAGCCCGGGCGGCAGCTTTGCGGCTCGCGGCTCGCTTCCAGAGGGTGGTGGTGGTCAGTGCGGGTTTGCACTTGGACGACGCCTCTCCCCAGGACATCGATGCTCTCACAGCCAATTTCCATGCCCTGGTGGAACAGGTGGCGGACATGCCCGTCACAGATGCCCAATGAGCATCAAGGCTTGATCCACCAATCCATTTCTTTATAATCCTTCTGCACCCCTTTGAGGATATCTTTCTCGGCTTTGAAACGAGCCCGCATCTCAGCCAGGTATTCATTAAAATGCTCCTCGATCTCATGGGGGCCGAAGCGGTTGTGGGTCGATGCAGTGAAGTCCGGGATATTATCCGCGCCCAGAACACCCTTGGCGCTGCAGATGGGACACTCGATTATATTGCCGGGGAGCAGGTGGAAGAGGTCGGAACCGCACTGGGGACACTCACGTTCACCGGGCTGGTACTCTCCCCCGTTGAATATCCGCCGGCCCAAATTCCGGGCGTACGCGAGGTTTTCTTCATTGAGCAGCGATTCCGCCGGTAGGGTGGCATGCACCATCCAAATGTCGATGATCTTCATTTCCAGGGTGCGTGGAAAAATGCTGGCCGCCGCCTTGGAATAACCCTGCCATCCTATGGTCCCGAAAGGCACCACCACTGCACAAGGTTTATCAGCCGTATATTTGGTATAGTTGTAGGCCCCCACCATCCGGTCCTGCATCAGTTTATAACAGCCATGTGGCCCTAGTATGTAGACCGGCACCCCGATGATTACCGCGTCAGCCTTCTTGATGCTTTCCATAATAAAATTGAAGTCATCCTTGGTTTTGCATCCCGCGTCGGGTTGCAGACATCCATAGCAGGCCTTGCAGGACTCCAGGTTCAGGTCGGTGACCCGTATCAGTTGATGGTGGCATTCCCCAGGTATGTTTCTCATTATTTCTTTGACCAGTATCTCGCTGTTGCCCAGTTTGCGGTGGGACACCACCAGGCCCAGGATTGTTTTCATTGCCCACCCCTCCTACAAAATACTACTCTGTCGATCCCAAAATATTCATATCTGTACTTATTATATACTAGTTTGCGTACCACCCTTCCCATTATTTGCCTAACCAGGACACCCAGATGGGATTGAGACGGAACTTATTTAAGCTTGATCACAACCTGCCCGCCAGCAGCTCGCTGCCAAAAAAAATCGCACCTGCACGAGCAGATGCGATTAGTATGTGGTTATCCTGTGCAAGTGCTGCAACCTTGCAATAACTTGGGGACAGGCCCCAAGTTATTGACTGTTCGATTTACAAGCTGTCGCCAAAGTCGGCTTTGTATTTCGCCACTAGTTTCTCTTGCCAATCGGAGGTCGGAGCCAGCCGCCCAAAGAAGAAGCGCAGGATCCTGGGCTCTTCCACAAATTTGAGACCGCCCACCAATTCCCGGTTCTGATACAGCCAGTGGATACGGTCAATAGCGTATTTCACCTGAGAAAGGGTGAATACCCGCCGCGGCATGGCCAGGCGCAGCAATTCCATTTCCGACATAGGCTCTACCCCGTTTTCATCCCGCTGTTCGGACATGGTGCCCCGCTCCATCCCTCTTACCCCGCTGATGATATAAACCGCGGAAGCCAAGGCTCCGGCCGGGTACTCGTTCTGAGGAACATGGGACAAAAATTTCATAGCATTGAGGTGGCAGCCCAGACCACCGGCCGGGGTCACCACCGGTACTCCTCTGCGTTTCAGTTCGTTTACCATATATTCGATAAAGATGGGACCCTGGCTGATCATATCCTCATCCATGGTTTCTTCCAGTCCCACAGTCATAGCTTCCATTTCCCGTACCGACATACCGCCATAGGTGAGGAATCCTTCATAGAGAGGTATCAATTCCCGCATCTTCATATAAAGCCCATAATCATCGGTGCATATTCCCCCGCCCCGGGCACAACCCAACTTGCGGGCCGAGAAATAGATGATGTGGGATAGTCTGGCCATCTCCATGGTGATTTCCCGGATGCTCATGTCCTTGCATTGGGCTTCCCTTTCTTTTATGAAATAGAGGTTGTCAGCCAGCAAGCTAGCATCCAGAACTAAAAGAACACCGAATTCGTTGCAGACTTCACGTACCTGGCGCATGTTCTCCAGGGAGAAAGGTTGGCCCCCGATGAGGTTGGTGCCCGCTTCCAGGCGAACATAGGCAATCTTGTCGGCACCGTTTTCCTCGATCAAGGCCCGCAGCCTGGGGATATCGGTATTGCCTTTGAAGGGATGATCGCTCTCAATCACCAGACCTTCGGGGATGACGATCTCCTCCACCCGGCCTCCGTTCAATACTATGTGGGATTTGGTGGTGGTGAAATGGAAGTTCATCGGTACGATCGAACCAGGAGTCACAAAAGTCTGGGAGATGATATTCTCGGCTGCCCTTCCCTGATGGGCGGGCAGGAAGTATTCCATGCCAAAGATCTCCTGGAGTTTTTTCTGCAGCCGGGTGAATGTCTCTGATCCGGCATAACTGTCGTCGGCCACCATCATAGCGGCCAGCTGTTGGTCACTCATAGCATTGACGCCGCTGTCGGTAAGCATATCCATAAATACGTCGCGGTTGTTAAGCAGGAAGGTATTGTTGCCCGCCCCTCTTATGTAAGTCAAACGCTCATCTACATTGGGCAGGTTCAGTTTCTGTACAATGCGCACCTTGTGCATCTCAAGGGGAACGTCATCTCCGAAAAAGAATTTTATATTGGCCATTATGCAATCACTCCTTGTCCAGATAATTAAAAACTTGAGATCAGTTACAGGTCTCTGCCTTCCCTCCTTCAACGTGCCGATAGGCAAAGAAAAAAGCACTCCCGGCGAGTGCAGACCAATCAGGAATATGTACCCTGTACTTTTCCCACCTACTACCCTACCAGCTACTTAATAAATGTGTAATTCCTACGCTTGGGATAACCTACCTTACTACAATGTATAGATTATATACCAAAATCCGAACCTGGGGCAATAGCCAGCCAGATTCTTGTCGCATTCAGAAAGACATACCTGGACGGGAGTGAGAGCCTTCGCTGAGCTCAGATCGACAGTCCCAACCTGGTACATCCAGCGTTCAGATGACTGACGCTGTAGGGCAAAAAAAAGCGGCGGGATTATCCCGCCGCTTTTGAATCGCAAAGAACTATAGTGGTAATTTGTTGAATTTGCGCCAGATGTTCTGCTCCTTGGCGGCTTTAATCAGTTCATCTTGGAAATCGGGATGAGCGATGTTAATGAGGGCTTCCGCTCTCTCCCAAGTGGTCTTGCCTTTCATCTGAGCCAGACCATACTCGGTTACAATGTAGTGGGTTGCAGTTCTGGGATCGGTTACGATTGCGCCCGGGGTCAGAATGGGCTGGATTTTGGATGCCAGGGTACCATCTTTCTTGGTGATGGTAGAAGGCATACATACGAAGCTCAATCCGCCTTTGGACTTATAGGCGCCCTCGACGAAGTCCAGCTGTCCGCCGGTGCCGCTCAAATGCCGGGTCCCCACGCTCTCTGCGCAGACCTGGCCATAGAGGTCAACTTCAACGCAGGCGTTGATGGATACAAAGTTGTCAATCTGAGCGATAACTTTAGGATTGTTGGTATAATCCACCGGATAGGAGGCCAACCCCGGATTGTTATCAACATATTCGTACAGGTCCTGAGAACCCATAACAAAGGAGTATACTTGTTTATATCTGTCCAGGTTCTTGTATTTACCGGTTACTTTGCCGGCTTTGACCATCTCCAGGTAAGCGTCCACATACATCTCAGTATGAACGCCCAAGTCTTTCAAGTCCGACGCAGCCACCATGGTGCCGACTGCATTGGGAACACCGCCGATGCCTAGCTGGATGCAGCAGCCATCTCTCATCTTGGAGAGACAGTGGGTAGCGATCTTGGAGTCGATATCGCTGGGTTGGGCCGCAGCCAGAATCGGCAGCGGATGATTCTTACCCTCGATGATCATATCGACTTCGGAAACATGGATAGTTTCCTCCCAACCGCCCAGGCAACGGGGCATATTCTGGTTGGTTTCGACGATGAAGGTCTTGGCTATCCTACGGATGGCCCTAACATTAGTATTACTGCCTCCGAAGTTGAAATAGCCATGTTCATCCATGGGGGTACACATAACCACCCCGACGTTGTTAGGAGTGCAGTCGAACTCCGTCATCGGTGGCAGTTCATGGAATTTCATCGGGATGTAATAAAGGGTCTTGTGGATGTGTGCTTTATCATGGCCGGATACATGCCAGGAATTCCACATGAAATGCTCGCCGCTGGGATCTGCTTCAGCGGTGAAATGCGGATATGCGCCGATATCGCACTTGATCTGTACGCCCTGCAGCTCATTTACCCGTTTGGATAGAGCTTCGTCGAAATCATAGGCGCAGTTGATGCCGAAACCATATTCGACATAATCATAAGACTTTACTACCTTGGCTGCTTCGTCTGCTGTTACCAATTTACTCTTGTATATATCCTGCCACTTTTGTTTCAAACTCATTAACTGTCCTCCCCTAATCGTTTAATTTGTTTGGGATACCGGTTTATAGAACCCCCTACTGGGCGATTCTACCAAGCGAGGTTAGTTAACAAGCTAGAGCGGAAAATCAATTCCGCTCTAGCATTACCACCTTTCGAGGGCTTCCTGCTATAAGGCAAGATTGGTCCAACTACATCAGAGAAGCTTCGGGAACGTTGATAGCACTTCTGTCGCCAGCCTTCATGGCTTTCTGGAAGGCGAAGACGTCGGTTACATGGTTCATGATATAGAATCTCGCACTGGCGATCTTACCTTTGTAGAACGGGGTATCGAAGTGATCTTCACCGTTTTCAGCTATCTTCTTGGCGGCCAACAGAGCCTGGGAGAGGAGGAGCTTGCCGCAGTATACGCGAGCACCGGAGTGCATGGTGCGGGTGGCAAACAGCTGTTTCATCTGCTTGTCGCCAGCGGTCCAGGCGGCATTCATTTCTACGATGTCCTGGAAGGCTGCTACTGCTTCGCCCAGCATGGCAAATTCAGCTGCGAACTCATCGGTCTTCTCATTGGCGGCAAAGTCGACTATCTCCTGTACCCACTTCTTGAACGGTTCGCCCTTGTCCATCGTGAATTTACGTCCGGTATAGTCCTGGGACTGGATGAAGTTGGTTCCTTCCCAGATACCATGGATGACACAGTCACGATACAGCTGGGCTCCGGCATACTCTTCCATGAAGCCGTAGCCGCCGTGGCACTGGATACATTCGCCGGTCAGGATTCTGGCCATATCGGATGAATAGGCCTTACACAGCGGGTTGTTGATGGCGAACATGTCACCATAGTATTTTCTCTCTTCTGGGGTGGCTGCATCGACTTCAAGGTCGCGATACAGATAGGAGGTGTAAATAAGAGCGCGGATGGCTTCCATGCCGGCCTTCTGGTACATCAGCATGCGGCGGACGTCTTCGTGCTCGATGATGCGTACGCTCGGGCCCTTGGGATTGGTGGAATGTTTGCTCTGTACGCGGATCTTGGTATAATCCAGAGCTGCATAGTAAGCAGCAGTAATGCAGCCCAGAGTGAACAGACCGGTGTTGAGACGTTCTTCGTTCATGTAGGCAAACATCTGGGACATTCCTTTGGCTCTGCCGTCTTCACCTGGTACGTATTCTCCGACCATCCAGCCCAGACAGTTGTCGTTTTCACCCATGGCCAGGGTCAGGGTGGAGGAACCGTGAATACCCATCTTATGTTCGATACCAACGGAGGTCACGTCATTCCAGCCCTGCATCTCACCAGTATCAGGATCGACCCAGTACTTGGGCACGATGAACAGGGAGATTCCAGCGGTTCCGTCAGCAGCCCCGGGAAGTTTGGCCAGCATCAGGTGGACGATGTTCTCAGCCAGGTCATGGTCGCCGGAGGTGATGAAGCATTTCTGACCTTTCATCTTATAGACATGTGGAATGTCGGTCGGGAAGGCCTTGCTCGCCACCGCGCCCACTTCGGAACCTGCACCGGGTTCGGTCAGGCCCATGGTGCCGCACCACTTACCAGCAAACATCTTGTCCAGGTAAGCTGCTTTTTGTCTATCGGTGCCATAGTCCTGCAACACAGTGGTTGCACCCTGAGTCAGACACCAGAACATGACGATGGCTGCGGAGGCAGCGGACTGCATTTCCAGAATGGGGGCATACCAGGACAGGGGTATCTTGCCTTCGCCGCGGAACCCGAACTGCTGGGCCAACTCAGCATCCTGAACAGTATTATAAACAGTCTTGAATACATCGGGGGTCACCACGGCACCTTCATTGCCGCCTACAAAGGTAGCGCCGACTTCGTCCGCAACAGCATTGGCTGGCGCGATAACATCGCGGCAGATCTTGTAGTTGACATCGAGGAAATTGTCGATGTCGTCGATCCCATAGTATTCCTTGTAAGCATCCAGAGTCAGGAGCTTGTCCATAGGTAACCATTCTTTGATGACGAATTTAATGTCACGGGTGTTCATTAGGAAATTTGTACTTGGCACTTATATTCCCCCCATATTTTTTTATTTTGACTTTATCCCCAATCGAGATCAGGGTTTAGTCCTTTCTAGACCAAGGTATTACGACCAGGCGGCTTGAAAAAGCCGCCTGTACAGTTATTACATTTCTACGATCAGAGCAGTTCCCTGGCCGCCGCCGATGCACAGGGTGGCCAAGCCCTTCTTGGAGCCGCGTCTCTTCATCTCATACAGCAGGGTAACAAGAATACGAGCGCCGGATGATCCGATCGGATGTCCGATGGCAATGGCGCCGCCGTTGACGTTGACTTTGTCCATGGTCTTATCCCAACCGAGGTCTCTGGCAACTGCGATAGACTGAGCCGCAAAAGCTTCATTGGCTTCAATCAGATCGATGTCATCAATGGTCAGGTTGGCTTTGGCAAGTGCCTTGCGTACTGCCGGCACGGGGCCAATACCCATGATCTTGGGATCTACGCCGCCGGAAGCCCAGGTTACGATCTTGGCCAAAGGTTTAATTCCCAGTTCGGCAGCCTTGTCAGCGGACATAACCACCAATGCTGCGGCTGCATCGTTGATCCCGGATGCGTTGGCTGCAGTTACACTGCCGTCTTTCTTGAAGGCAGGTTTCAGCTTGGCCATGGCTTCACGGCTAGCATCGTGTTTGATGAATTCGTCTTTGTCAAATATGGTGTCGCCCTTCTTGCCAGGGATTACGACGGGGACGATTTCCTCGTCAAATTTGCCGGCTTTCTGAGCGGCTGAAGCCAGGGTCTGGCTGCGGAAACCGAAATCATCCTGTTCTTCTCTGGTAATGCCATACATCTCATTAAGGTTCTCAGCGGTGATACCCATGTGATAGCCGTTAAAGATGTCGGTCAGGCCGCCGAATACCATTTCGTCAACCAGCTGGCCGTTGCCCATCCTGTAGCCATAACGGGCTTTGGGAACTACATAAGGAGCCATGGTCATGTTTTCGACGCCACCGGCCAGAACTATGTCTACATCGCCGGCTTTGATCAGCTGGGAAGCCAGGGATACAGCTCTCAGGCCGGATCCGCAAACCTTGTTGATGGTGAAAGCGGTGGTTTCAATGGGTAAACCTGCATCGATCATGCACTGACGGGCGATGTTCTGGCCCAGACCGGCTTGCAGAACACAGCCGAATACGACTTCTTCAATCTGCTCGGGCTTCAAGCCTGCTCTCTTGACTGCTTCGGCCATTACTAGGGCGCCTAGTTTTCTGGATGGGGTGTCCTTTAAGGTTCCGCCAAAGGAACCTACGGGGGTGCGGCATGCGCTTACGATTACTACGTCCTTACTCATCCTGTTATACTCCTCCCTTTTCTTAAAATTTATTTTTTATATACAAAGAATCCTTCTCCGGATTTTTGTCCCAGCTTGCCGGCGCGAACCATCTTCACCAGTAACGGGCAGGGACGATATTTGGGATCGCCGAATTCTTTGTAAAGGGTCTCCATGATCTTCAGGCAGATGTCCAGACCGATCATGTCTGCCAGAGCCAAGGGGCCCATGGGATGACCAGCGCCGAACTTCATGGAAGTATCAACGTCGGCAGGACTGGCAACGCCTTCCATAACCGCATACATACCTTCGTTCAGCATCGGGATCAGGAGGCGGTTGACCACGAAACCAGGAGCTTCGTTGATCTCAACCGGGGCTTTGCCCATCTTCTCGGAAAGGTCCTTGATAGCATCAAAGGTAGCCTGGCTGGTGTTGGATCCGCGGATGATCTCAACCAGTTTCATGGCCGGTACGGGATTGAAGAAATGCATGCCGATGACTTTATCTGCACGATTGGTCGCAGCTGCGATTTCCGTAATGCTCAGGGCCGAGGTGTTGGAAGCCAGGATACAATCAGGCTTGCACAGCTCGTCCAACTCTTTGAAGATGCTCTTCTTTATCTCCATAACTTCCAGGGCGGCTTCAATTACCAGGTCACAGTCTTTGGCGGCTGCCATATCAACTGTTCCGGTTATTCTTGCCAAGGTTGCGTCCTTTGCAGCGGCATCCAATTTGCCTCTGTCAACCATTTTGGTAAGATTCTTTTCGATTCCTTTGATACCTCTGTCCACAAATTCTTGTTTGATATCTCTTAATACTACTTCGAAACCGGATGCGGCAGCATTCTGAACAATGCCGGCTCCCATAGTTCCAGCACCAAGTACCATAATCTTCATACGACGATTCCTCCCATATTTTGTGTGCATCGTGTGCACCTTTTTCTAATTACTAGCCAGTAGTTAACCAGTGATAAAGTTGGGTTTCCTCTTCTCCAGGAACGCAGTCATGCCCTCTTTTTGATCAGCAGTAGCGAAGCAGAGCCCGAATGCGTCGGCCTCTATCGACATTGCTCTGTCAATATCAGTTTGGGTTCCTTCGTTAGCGGCTACTTTAGTGAGGCGAATAGCGATTTGACCTTTGCTGGCGATCTTCTTAGCGATGGCTTTGACGGTGTCCATGAGTACTTCTGGTTCTACTACCTGGTTTACCAAGCCGATTCTGAGAGCTTCAGCGGCATCGATAACATCTGCGGTCAAAAGTAACTGCTTGGCCATCCCGGCGCCAACCAAACGCGGCAGTCTTTGGGTCCCGCCAAATCCCGGGGTTATACCCAGGCCAACTTCAGGCTGCCCAAATTTTGCTTTTGTTGATGCTATGCGGAAGTCGCAACACATGGCAAGTTCGCAACCTCCACCCAAAGCGAAACCGTTTACGGCCGCGATTACCGGTTTTTCCATTGCTTCTACCATCCGGAAGGCCTTTTGTCCAAGCGCTCCGAAAGCACGAGCTTCCATGGCGGTTAGATTTTGCATGAACGCGATGTCGGCACCGGCTACAAACGCTTTGTCTGCTCCGGTTATAATCAACACATCTACGTCGGCGTCGGCGCTCACTATAGTCACAGCGTCGATTATTTCGGTTATGGTGTCATTGTTCAGCGCATTCATGGCTTTTGGTCTGTTGATAGTCAGTACTGCAATCTTGTCTTCTTTCTCAAGCAGTATGTTCTGGTAACCCATGTATTCCCCTCCTTATTTTGCTCTACCTAAGCGAACTATCTATGCCTGGCACCACCTCCTCAAATAAATGAACATAGAGCAACCATACTAATTGACAAATATTACTTTCGTCACTCGAATTGTGTTTTCCTTCTTTTTATGCTTGCTGACACAATATCTTTTATTTGGCAGGAAATTATTAAATGTATAAAAATATTGAATATATGGATTAGCTAGAAATGGCCTGATTTCCGATTCCTGTCTTTGCCTCGCGTTTTTAACCGACTGTGCCAAATCAAACTTAATTCAAGCGGCAGCCGGTTGAATGGAAAAATTTTATTGAGAATTTTTATCGAAGCGGATAAATATTTATAAATAAACTCGAAGGGAATGAAACTGGCAGCATCATAAGGTAGTAATACACTATGATTCGCTGATTTATGCATCAGCGAATCATAACAGGTTTGATACCATTTTCATTTTATTAGTAAATATTTGGCAGGTCAATGGGTAGGACATGCTTAAACTTTCACAATATTTTATGTTTAGTCAATATCTGCTATTTGCACAATTCGACGCCACGGCGATAGGCTTTGATATTTGTCTCCAGAGCTTTAGCCGGAACCATTTCAGCAACAGCCTTTTCCACCTCGTCCCCTGGGATGCCGAGCGCTCCAGCCAACATTCCTACCAGGACTACGTTAGCCGCCTTGGCACTGCCGCATTCGGCTGCCATGTCGGTGGCATCTACGATGGTGGTGTCCGGGACAAGCTCGGCTATATGCTGGGCGATATCATCGGGATATTTGGCCTTGCCGGTCATCACCGGGAGCGGGTCAACCCTAACATCATTAATGATTACCTTGCCCCCCGGCTTTAAATACGGGATCCAACGGGCTGCTTCCAGTTTCTCAAAGGCCAGCAGCACATCCACGTCCCCCTTTTTTATGACCGGGGAGTAGATTTTTTCGCCATACCGTACCTCGGAAATCACACTGCCGCCGCGCTGAGCCATACCATGGACCTCGGTAGCCTTGACGTCGTAACCCATGTTCACCGCGACCCGGGCCAGGATGCGGCTGGTCATCAGCGTGCCCTGTCCGCCCACACCAACAATCAATATGTTTCTTGTAGCTTGCGTCATTTTTATTCCTCCACCGTCTTTATCGCATCGAATTTGCACACTTGAGGACATAATCCGCAGGAAATGCAGTTATCGGGGTTGAATTGGGCCACCTTGTCCTCTTCCTTCCAGTGAATACCGGTGCAGCCGAGGCGGATGCACAGCCGGCAGCCGTTGCAGATCTCCTCATCAACATAGTACCTGACCCGCACCGGTTCCTTGACCAGCAAGGCGCAGGGGCGGCGGGCAATTATTACTGAAGGCTCGGGACGCTCCAATTCGGTCTTGATAGTCTGTTTGAGGAGGTCCAGCTGCAGGGGGTCGACCACCTGGATGTGTTGAATACCAATAGCCCGGCACAAGGCTTCCAGATCCAGCCGCCGGGTGGGTTCGCCTTTGATGGTGCGGCCCGTGGCGGGATGCTCCTGGTGGCCGGTCATGGCGGTAGTATCATTGTCCAGGATGATAACCGTAGTCTGGCCTTGATTGTAAACGATATCTATAAGTCCAGTTATCCCGGAATGGATAAAGGTCGAATCTCCGATGACAGCCACGGAACGACGAGCGAATTCTTCGCCGCGGGCCTTTTGGATTCCCAAGGCATTGCCGATACTGGCCCCCATGTCGACCATGGTATCCATCGCATCCAGGGGGGGCAGGGCACCCAGGGTGTAGCAGCCGATATCGCCGATCACCGCCACCCGCATGGTGCGCAGGGTATTAAAGACTCCCCGATGGGGACAACCGGGACACAGCAAAGGCGGCCGAGGCGGTATATCCCGCTGCAAAACCGGCGCTGCCGGAAGGGTTTTTTCAAGCAGGCGGGCTTCGATCAATTCCGGGCTGTATTCGCCGATATTGCTGAATAGATCCTTGCCCTCCACCGCTATTCCCCAGGCTTTGATCTGGGTTTCGATAACCGGTTCCAGTTCCTCCAGAACCACCAACCGCTCCACCTGGGCGGAGAAATCACGGATCATCTGCTCTGGGAGGGGGTTGGTCAGCCCCAGTTTCAATATCGACACCTCAGACATCACTTCTTTGAGATATTGGTACACAATCCCGGTGGTGATGATTCCCAGGCGGCGATCGCCCCATTCAATGCGGTTGAGCGGGGTCTGTTCAGCGTACTCGCGCAGCTCCGCCATGCGTTTCTCCACCGCCACATGGCGTGGGCGGGCGTTAACCGGCAGCATGACGTATTTCTGACTGTTCTTTTTGTATTCCATTAATGGCCGCTCCGGCACATCCCCCAGCTCCACCAGGCTCTGGGAATGACACAAACGGGTGGTCACCCGCAGCATAACCGGGCAGTCGAAACGTTCACTGATATCGAAAGCCAGCCGGGTGAAGTCCTTGGCCTCCTGGCTGTCGGATGGCTCCACTACCGGCAGTTTGGCGAAAATTCCATAACCGCGGTTGTCCTGTTCATTCTGGGATGAATGCATGCCCGGATCATCGGCCGAAACCACCACACAGCCCCCGTTCACACCGGTATAGGCGAACGTAAACAAGGGGTCGGCAGCCACATTTACCCCCACGTGCTTCATGGCCGCCAGGGAACGGGCACCGCCAAAAGAAGCCCCCATCGCTACTTCCAAGGCTACCTTCTCATTGGGAGACCATTCCGAGTAAACACCGGCATAATCGGCCAGGTTGCTTACCACCTCGGTGCTGGGAGTACCGGGATAGGCGGCTGCCACCGTGACCCCGGCCTCATAAGCGCCTCTGGCAATACCTTCGTTGCCACTCATCAACTGTTTCAAAGAAACTACCTCCTATTGAAATCCATATTTAAACTGGTAGAATTCGGCTATCGATTGACTTATAACCCGGGCCATATTGTAGACTAATGCCAGTCCCGCCGGCCGGTGTCTGATTCCGCTGCGGCTGGCCCGAACATCAACCACCCCAGTCAAAGCATAATCCCCTGCTGCCGGTAAATTACGGGCCAGGGCTTTGCCCGGAACCAGGCTGCCGGGACGCAATTGCAGCAAACCAATCTCATTCTGGCTGCCCACTGAGGCGTCCACCGCTATCACCACCTGACCTGGATTCAACTGCTCCAGCCTCTTCAAGGTAGGAACCATGTTGCGGGCATGTACCGGGTTTTCCAGAGTCCCTATCACTTCCAGGTCGGGGACCATTTCCTGCAACATGGTCCCGGTCAACGGTCCCAAGCTATCCAGGAGATGACGTTCCGAGCCGATACAGAGGATCAGCGGTTTGGTCTCGACCCCGGCCAGCATTGCGCCCAGGTTATGAGCCAGCACCGCGGCGGCCAGTATATCATCATAATAAATCCTGACCGTTTCCATGCCGCCTACTCGCCCAGCACCTGGGCCAACGACTCTATGAAACGCTGGTTCTGTTCCGCGGTCCCGATCGTCACCCGGATAAAATCAGGATGGCCGAAAACGTCGCCGGTGCGAATTATGACTCCCTTTTCCAGCAGGGCTTGGAAAACCGTGCGACAGTTGCGACCCGTGTCTACGAAGATGAAATTGGCCTCGGTGGGCACATAGAACAGTCCCATCTTCTCGAAAGAATCGTATAGATATTGTTTCCCCTGCCGATTTACCTCCCGGCTCTGCTGCAGGTGTCCGGTATCATCGAGGGCGGCTCGGGCTCCCACCTGGGCCAGGTTGTTGATGTTAAAGGGATCTCTTATTCTCTCCACCGCCTGAGCGATATCACTGGTGGTAAAGGCATAACCGATGCGCAGACCGGCCAGGCCGTATATTTTGGATAAGGTGTGCAGCACGATGGCGTTGCGCCCTTCCCTGACATATTTATAACCACTGGCAAATTCAGGGCTTTCCGCATATTCGCAATAAGCCTCATCGAACACCACCAACACATGGTCGGGCACCCGTTCCATAAAACTCTGCACAGCCGACCGGCTTACAATGGTACCGGTGGGATTGTTGGGGTTGCATAGGTAGACCATTTTGGTCCGCTCATTGATTGCCGCCAGTATGCCCTCCAGGTCATGGGTGAAATCGACCAGCGGTACCTCCAGGCACTCCGCTCCCATTATCCGGGCGGTGATCTCATATTCGGAAAACGTAGGCGTACCGTATATGACCTGATCGCCACGATTCAAGAAGGCGGTCGCCAGCATCATCAATATCTCATCTGAACCATTGCCCACCAGGATCTCGGCTGCATCGACACTTAAGTGGCTGGCCAGCTTCTGCTTGAGCAGGTAACAGTTGGCGTCAGGATACAGGCTGAGGTCAGGCAGGGCAGCCGCTACTGCCGCCATAGCCAGTGGCGATGGACCCAGGGGATTCTCATTGGAGGCCAGTTTGATAACATCCTCCAGGCCCAATTCCCGCTTGACCTCCTCTATCGGTTTGCCCGGCACATAAGGTTTGAGGGTAAATATCTCCGGGCGGGCCCGGTTTTTTACGAAATCGGACATTGTCGGTCTCTCCTGCCTATTCGGATTGGGGCGGCTCCTGGGTCGTCCCGGCCTCTCCCAATTCCTTATTATATCTTATCAGCTCGCATATGGTTTCCACGCCCGCGGCCAGTGAGGCCGGTTTGGCAAAATCCAGGTTGAGCAAGGTAACCTTGATTATCTCGTCGATTTCTTGATTAGGTTCACCTGCCTGCCATTCGCGCAGCACCTGGACCAGTCCCTGGTCCTCTTTGTCCAGCAAAGCCATATCCACCACGTTCAGGAGGCAATACATCTCTTCCCTGGTCAGGCTGCCCTTCTGCAAGTGCAGATTGATAATCAGGTTGACCAGGGCATCGTAGAGCTGCTTGGCATATTTGTCCATGGGAGCCATTAAACCGAAACCCTTTTGGGATCCTTCATAGTCTGCCGGGCCAGGTCGAAATATACGGGGATACGGATACCGCTTTGCCCGTCGCGATTCTTGTCCACATATATCTCGTAATTGGGCGTAACGTCGTACTTCTGCAGATCAGGATTGGTTTCCAGGTCATCCTTGCTCAAGGGACTGAGCTTCAGCATCAGGTCGCACTCGTTCTTCATCCGTTTGGCCCCCTGCAGACTCCCGTCCGGATTCAATTGTACCAGACACATCACCGCAATTTGCAGGTTTTGGGCTAGCATTTTCTGGGTCTTGACGATCTGTTCCAGCACCTGCCATTCCTGCAAGCGGGGATCCTGTTTGTCCATTCGCCCGATATAGTCGACTATCATCATGTCTATATTCTTCTGGGCCTTGAATTTACGGGCGATGGAGATGGTTTTCTCGGGAGTCAGGTTAGGACAGGGATAGGAATAAAAACCGCTCTGCATCAGATCATTGTACCCTCTTAGAATCTGGGAGAGCTCCGACTCGTTTATCTCCCCGCTGCGCACCCGCTCATGCTCAATGCCGGAGAGTATGGAGCCCCAGCGCAGGGCAATCTGCTGCCGGCTCATCTCGGTATTGAGATAAAGAACGTTGTGATCGCCCTTCACCGCAACGGCATCGGCGGTGTGCAGGGCAAATGAGGTCTTGCCGTGGCCGGTTTGGGCCCCTAGAATGATCAAGTCGCCCGGTTTGTAGCCCAGGGTAATCTTGTCCAGGTTATAAAAACCGGTGGGCAGCCCATCCAGGGGGATAACCCCCTTGTGTTTCTCTTTTATCTCCCGGTAACGGAGGAAGCGGCGCTCCACCTCTTCGTAGCCCATCCGGGCCATTTCTTCGGGGCTGTCCACGTGGTCGTCGATCTCCAGGGCGGTCAGGTTGGTCAGTTCCTCTTCAGCCGCCATCAATACCTGCTCCACATCCCGGTCGGTCTCCTCCTGCAGGAGCTGGTAGCTCTTGCGGATGAATGCCTCGAACGAGCGCAGGCGGCTGCGATCCCGTACCTTTTTTACCCAGAAACCGATGTTGCCATCGTAGATGTAATGTTCGGCTATATATCTCAACTCTTCCGCATCGCGGATACTGGTCAGCATGCCCAGGGTATGGGCTTCCTTGACCAATTCCACATAGGTGGGCCGGACTTCCCTTTCATATAGGCTGCGGACCAGTTCGAAAACGGTAGCATGCTGAGGAGAATAAAAATCCCGTGGCTGCAGGGAATTGCAGGCCTCGATGCAGGCCTCCTCCGAATGGAGCATGGACGAGAGCACCCGCCGCTCGCTTTCCAAGTCGATCAAATGAGCTTGTGGTTCCATTTCCAGCATTGCCATGCTACTACCTCCATAAAAAATGCCAGGATAAAAACCTGGCAATAATTATACCTCATTTTTTATGTAATTTTGTCGTATCCTGCCCAAAATCCGTATTGGCGGAATGGGTTCACACCTTGCTTTTAAGCTCGGCCAGGACCTCCGGCGGCACGTAGAATTCCAGCTCGCTTTTGCCGCTCTTGGCTGGCATGGCAGTGCCGTTGGAGCCGGCGGTTTTGGCGGACCGGGTGCGATTCTTGTGTTCAGCGATTTCCCTGTCGACATCATTCAAGGTCCTTATCTCCTTGGTCATCCAATTGTTGAGGACACTATCGATGTACTCCAGGCTGCCGTTTTTGGTGCGCTGGCACATCAACTCGCCCGCCCTCATGATCATCGGATGGGAGAAGCCCCAATCATAACGCCATTTATGGTATACCTTGCGCCGGGCTTCGGCGCTCATGTCCAGTCCGGTGAAAGCCCCGAATTCGGCCGCATCGGGGTCGAAATGCACCTGGGGGGCAGCCTTGTCCTGGTCCACATAGGTCTTGAAATAAACGTCCAGGCCGTCTATGCTGGTTACCGCATAGTCCTTCAGATCCTTGGCGATCTTGGTGATCTCGCGGGGATTGGTGATTTTGCGCTCAAATGCCATCTCCAGCATCCCGAACAGAAACTCGGGCGTAAAGCCAAAGTCGGTCAGCCATTTCCTGAGTTCAGTTTCCATCTTGACGCTAAGCAGGTTGCCCGTCTTCTTGGCAATAAAGTCGGCCACTCGCCGATGGTTGGCGTCCAACGGGGTCAACGGCAGGGCGACGGCGGCAGCCCGCTCCTCCTCCAGTTCCCGCTCCAGTTCTTCGATCCGGGTTCGATAGGCAGCCAGTTGCTGATTGGTTTGCTTGTCATTGGGACGGGGTGTATGTAAAAGGGTCAGCTCCGGGTGGTCACGGATCACCAGCTGTTCCAATTTCAGCATGAATGGTTCCAGCCAGATCATCTTTTCGGCAAAGTTTTTGCTGTTTCCGTCTCTAATCTCGACCAGGCCCTGCCGAGCCAGTTTTTGCAGGCGGCGGGAAAGCTTGCTGGCGGTCAGACTGGAGCAACGGAGGAGCACCTGTCCCGTTTGTACCCCGGATTGGAACAGGGGCTTGGTGTTTTCATAGGCATAAAAAATCGCTGAGAGTATGCCTATGTCTTCCATGTCGAGATCCAACTCTTTCGCATAGAAAAAAACCGCTCCGGGTAAATGGGCATAACCCCAGCGAAACAACTCAAGTGACGCGGTTGCCTTTTGCATTCATTTTCCATCTCCCCAAATAAGTAAGAGAATTATAGCACCACCGATTATGCCAAACAAATATACAATTATATGAATTAGTCCAAAAAAAAGAATGTGTAAATAGAAAAATGGAGTAAACCGGTCTCAATGTCTGCTGTTCCATTTGACTGGATGAGGTTGCCATAAATGCGGTATTTACATCCATTGGCGGAGGTTTGTGAAATTAAAAATTAGATTAAAAGAGGTTTAGAGCGAGGCAATAGGGAAGGCCCGCGATTGAGGCGTACTTACGGTACGTCGATTGAGCGGGCCTTCTCTATAAACGCAGCTATCAGCCTTTTTAACCGGTCTGGGGCTTTTACATGTTGCCGGCTATCCTATCCAGCGACTCAATCAGTTCATCATAAAGAGCCCGGTCGTATTTTTCCTGGAACAGGGTGTTCAAACGGGTCCTCAATTCCAGATATTTGCGTTCCGCGATCAGGGCCTTGTTGAGCGGCACGGCACGATATTCAGGCAGTTCGTGAACCTGCACCATGGTGCCCTCGACCAGGACGCCCTCCGGAGTCAATTCGAAGGCATCCAACCAACCCGGAATAAGCACCGGGATGTTCATCTCCTGCTGAATCAAGTCGGCCAATACCGGCTGGGCCTTCTCTTCCCCATGGACCAGGAAAATGGTCTTGGGCTTGGGCTTGAAATTCTTCAGCCAGTTCAACAAGCCGACCTGATCGGCATGGGCTGAATAGGCTTCGATCGCCTTGATATCGGCCTTAACCACCAACTGGTCGCCATGGATGGTCACCATCTTCTCCCCGTCCAGGATCCTGCGTCCCAAGGTGCCCACGGCCTGGTAACCCACAAAGAGGATGGTGCTCTCCGGCCGCCACAAATTGTACTTGAGATGATACTTGATTCGTCCGGCGTCACACATGCCGCTGGCGGAGATTATGATGGTATTGCCCAGCCGGTTGTTGAGTTCCACCGAATCCTCCCGGGTACGGGAGTACTTGAGGTTGGGCAGCTTCAGCGGATGCCGGCCGCTGTTCAGTATATCCATGGTTTCCTGGTCATAATAGTCGATGCTCTTCTGGAATATCTCGGTAGCCGCGATGGCCAGCGGGCTGTCGATATAGATTTCGATGGAGGGATCCAGCTCTCCGTTGGTCTGTAGGATGCTCAGATCATAAAGGAGGTCCTGGGTACGCTCCACCGCAAATGACGGTATAATCAAGTTGCCCCCCCGGCGCATGGTATCCTCGATGATCTTCTTGAGCTGCTCCACCCGGTTGGCGGTGCCTTTATGCAAGCGGTCGCCGTAGGTAGATTCCAGTATTACGTAATCGGCACTCTCGACCACAGTGGGGTCCTTTACGATAGGCTGTCCACCCTGACCCAGGTCACCGCTGAAGACCAGTTTCTCCTTCTTCCCGTTGTTCTCGTCTATCCACAGCTCCACGATACTGGAACCGAGGATGTGCCCGGCGTCCCGCATCCTTATCTCAACGCCCGGGGCCAGCCGCCTGACCTCGTCGTAATTGAGCGGACTCAGTTGGGGCAGGCATTCCAAGGCTTCTTCCGCAGTGTAGATGGGCTCCAGCAAGGTCTTGCCGGCCCGGCTCAATTTGCGGTTTTTCATCTCCACCTCAGATTCCTGGATATGACCGGCATCGGGGAACATTATGGCACACAGCTCAGCGGTGGCCGGGCTGGTATAAATAGGTCCCTTGAATCCGGCTTTGCATAGCTTAGGGATAAGCCCGGAATGGTCGATGTGGGCGTGGGTCAGAATAACAAATTGGATGGACCCGGGATCGACAGCAAAATCGCTGTAGTTCTTTTCCTTGAGTTGCTTGCTCCCCTGGAACATGCCACAATCAACCGCGAAGCGCACATCACCGGTCTCGATCACAAAAAAAGACCCGGTAACGGTCTTGGCGGCACCCAGGAATTTTATTATCATTCAGGCAGCCTCCAATACTACGAACGTATGCGTACATTATATCATACGTCCCTAGTTTCTAGACGGCGAAGATTTTTCTGGCCTCTTTCTTCTGGGCGTATTTGTAGTAACCCTCGTAAAATTCGTTTATCTCCATCCTTATTAGCAGGTGGTTGCCGCTGGAGCAAGCCTGGTTGATATTATCGAAGCTGAGCCGGCCGAAGTCCCGCACCGCTTCATAACTATCCAGGCCATCGATCAGCTCGCTGTATTTGATGTGGATCTTCTCAAATATACCGAAGTAGATTTCCTGCATCTGCCGGACCCGTTTCTCGATCTGGGTGATCAGAAAATCATCCCTCTCCACCAGTTGGAGGGTGCTTTGCAGGAGGCTATGCAGGAGCTGGTTTTGGAAGATGGCGGTCATCAGCTCTCTTTTGTACTGTTTGGTGAGCAAGTACTGGATATAGTCCTTGAATTCCTTGCGATAGGCCGGGGTCAGGTTGCTGACCGCGTTTAGGATCTCAATATCGCTGGCGTCTATTTCCCCGTACATTACAAAACCCCCTATACTGTATAGTATAAGGGGTTCAACCTTAATCGGTGCATTTCCTCCAGTTAAATATCGTATTATTCCCGCCTTTTTCCGACCCTTTCGATAGGGTTCTCAATAATTGGCATGAGCCTCCAAGATTTTATTGGCCTTTTTGTCGAATAACCAACCGGCCCATCCTTTCCACGGCCTCTTCGATGTTGGCCACGCTGGCCGCGTAACAACAACGGATAAATCCTTCGCCACAGGCTCCGAAGGCATTGCCCGGCACTACCGCGACATTCTCCTCGAAGAGCAGTTTCTCGCAGAACTCCTCACTGGTCAGGCCAGTATTCCTGATGCTGGGGAAGCAATAAAAGGCGCCCTTCGGTTCAAAACAATCCAGCCCGATCTGGTGGAATCCCTTCAGTATCAGTTTGCGCCGGTAATTATAGTCCTCCACCATCTTGTGCATCTCCTCCTGCCCGTTGCGCAGGGCTTCTATGGCGGCCATCTGGCCCATGATAGGGGCACACATGATGGTGTACTGGTGGATCTTGGTCATGGCCTGGATAATATCGGGGTGGCCGCAGGCATAACCGATTCGCCAGCCGGTCATGGCAAAAGCCTTGGAAAAACCGTCCAGCACCAGGGTGCGATCCTTCATGCCCGGCAGCGAAGCGATGGATACATGCTGGCCATTGTAGGTTAATTCCGAATATATCTCATCACTAATCACTATCAGATCATTCTTGATGATGATATCAACCAAGGCCTCCAGGTCCGGCTTGGTCATGATCCCCCCGGTAGGATTGCTGGGATAAGAGAGCAGCAGCACCTTGCTGCGCGGGGTGATCCGGGCCGCCAGGCAGTCGGGACGCAGGCGGTATTCGTCCTCCACGAAGGTTTCCACCGGCACCGCTTTGCCAAAAGCCAGTTCCGTACCAGGTGCATAGGACACGAAACAGGGCTCGGGGATCAAAACCTCATCGCCCGGTTCCAGCAGGGCACGCAGGGCGATGTCGGCGGCTTCGCTGACTCCCACGGTGATAAGTATCCCCTTGTCAGGGTCGAAGTCCACCCCGATCTTGCGTTTTTCGTATTCGGCGATCTCTTCCCGCAGCTCAGGAAGTCCCGAGTTGGAGGTGTACATAGTGTAGCCCCGCTCCAGCGAATACCAGCAGGCCTCGCGGACGTGCCAGGGGGTCACGAAATCCGGCTCCCCCACCCCCAAGGAGATGACTCCCTCAGATTGGGAAACCAGGTCGAAAAACTTGCGAATTCCGGACGGGGGCAGATCTCGGACCAGTTTGGATACATAGGAATCCATCCCGCCCATCAGCTGACCACCAGCCTTCTATCAGCTTCAGCCTCTCCAAAGATGAAGTTGTCCTGCTTGTAGCGCTTAAGGACGAAGTGGGTCACGGTGCTCTGCACATGCTCGAGGGTAGACAGCTTGTGGGATACGAAACGAGCCACTTCTTTCATGGTCCTGCCCCCCACCACTACCGACAGGTCATAGGTGCCGCTCATAAGGTAGACACACCTCACCTCGGGGAAATGCTGGATCCTCTCCGCGATGGCATTGAAGCCCTTTTCCCTCTCGGGAATGACTTTAACGTCGATCATGGCGGAAACCTCGTCGACTCCCACGTTCTCCCAATTGATTATCGCCCCATAGCCAAGAATGGTCTTATCCTTTTCCATGTCCGCTATAGTCTTGGCGATCACCTCTTCATCCTGATCCAGCATGCTCGCCAGCGTCTTGGTGCTGATACGGGCATCACGCTCCAGCAATTCCAGGATTCTTACCTTAAGTTCCATATCCCGCACTCCTTCTTAAATAAGTCTACAAAGAAAACAAAAAACCCTCCTCCCCAAAGGGACGAGAGCTATTTTCCCGCGGTACCACCCTAGTTGGCCACATTACTGTGACCCACCTTGAACCGGTAACGGCAGCGGCCGGCTGGCTTGGGGCTAAAAGCCTTAAAACCAACGCTCCCAGGCGGCATTCATCATCGGTATGCTGCCGGTTCCCACCCTGCCCGGCTCTCTTGGAGTCACCCCGCTGACTACTATCCTGATCATCGCTTTATTTATTGAACTTCCGAAAATACTATCATTTTAAATATATTCCGTCAAGAATAAAAGATGCAGGAATATCCTGCCTGCCACAATAACTTGGGGACAGGCCCCAAGTTATTCTGTTTTTGAGAGCCCTCCAAGCCAGTATTGTCGGGGCCTGCACCCACATTTGAAGCCCAATAACTTGGGGACAGGCCCCAAGTTATTGGTGTCCGGGTATTCAAAATCGGCCGCTCTTGATGATGGACCAGGTCAGGAATAGACCCAGGACAAAGGCGGCCAGGAAGCCCAGTTCCACCACCGGCAGGCGAGCCAAAATGACACTATTGGCGTCGTCGGCGATCAGGGCGGTGCCCATGAGCAAGCTGGCCAGGATGATGGCCAGAGAGACGCGGTTGGACATGACATCGAACTTGGCCGCAACCTTTTCCATATTGTTAATTTCCATTTTGAGCTTGATCTCACCTTCGCTGACCAAGTCCAGTATCCTTTCCAGTTCGTCCGGTAAATCGCGGGCCAGCCGGGCATAACCTTGAGCGCTGTGCCGGGCCAGGGTCGCCAGGTGCCGGGGCGAGTACCTGTGCATCAAGACCCTTTTCCCGTAAGGCCCGGCGATCTTGACCAGGCTTATCTGCGGGTCCAGTTGGGTGACGATGCTTTCGATGGTCATCAGCATCTTCACTACCAGCGACAATTCAGCCGGTACCCGGACCTGGTAGCGGGTAGACAATTCCAACAGCTCGGCCATCGCTTCCCCCAGCTTGATCTGGGCCAGAGGCATGCCGTAGTATTTCTTCTCCAGGCGGGCCACATCCCGGATAAGGTCTTCCCGCCGTATGAATCGAGTCCCAATGCCAATGGCCAGCAAGGCCCGGGTAACGGCCTCCGCATCATAATCGATCATTCCCAGCAGCAAATTGATGCACTCTTCCTTAAGCACGTGGTCAAGGACTCCCACCTGGCCAAAGTCGTAATAGATTATCTGGCCGGAGGGACTTACCGCGATATTGCCCGGGTGGGGGTCGGCATGAAAGAAACCTCTTTCATAGATCTGGGTATACAAGGAAGCCAACAGGCTTTTGGCGATATCGGCCGTTTTTAGATCGGATACCGGCAAGGTGATGAAATCAGTGATCTTGGTGCCGGCGATGTACTCCATGGTCAAGACCCGCCGGTTGGTATAATCCCAATATACCCGGGGGATAAGCACATGGGGGTCGTTTCGATAATTGTTGTAAAATATGTCAGCGTTGCGGGCTTCCTGTTCAAAATCCAGCTCCCGCCGCACCGCACTTGAAAGTTCCGCAACGATCTCACTCACCTTATAGAGGCTGCCCCAGGCAGTTCTTTTCTCCAACAGTCGTCCCATATCCGCCAGGATCAGCAAATCGGTTTCGATAACCCTAGCGATACCGGGGCGCTGCACTTTGAGAACTACCTCCTCGCCGCTCTTCAGTACCGCCCGGTGCACCTGGGCGATAGAGGCGGCAGCCAGGGGAACCGGATCAACATGAGCAAATTCTTGTTCTATTTGAATCCCGCTGTCCCGGCAAACGTCCATCACCGCTTGGAAGGAAACCGGGGGGACCTCGTTCTGCAGTTTCTCCAGTTCGGCTATGTATTCCGGCCCCAGCAGATCAGGGCGAATACTTAACAGCTGACCCAGCTTGACGAAGGCCGGGCCCAACTCTACCAGGGCCATCCGCAGCCGCTGGGGGGTGCCGGGTCCAGGACCACCCTCCCCAACCTCCTTGACCTTCCAGCGCCCCACGATCTTTTGCAGGCTGAGCCGGTCAAACAGGAATCCGAAGCCGTGTTTGACCAAAACGTTGGCTATCTCCCGGTATCTGCCGATGTGGCTGAAATGCACTGTGCCATTGCCCCAGTTCATATTTCCCCCTGCTCCGTTTTTCTTCCTTAACCATATATTGTCTTCCGTACCAACCCTGGCTATACACGTGTACCCGAAGTATAGAGATTCTATACTTCGTTTATGATGACAGTATAAATCCCCAACAAGAAGAGCGAGGATATGCTCCTCGCTCGCTAATCCATTTGGTTAGATTGCCACCAGTGGTCTCCGGCCGGGGGTTTCCCGCCTTAACCAACGACTCCGGTTAATTTGAAAATTAGGCCTGCGGCTCGTGCTCGCCCAGTCTGACTTCCAGATCCTTGATTCTTTTCAGCAGTTCATCATATTCCGCGCGGGTAACCACCCCGAATTTGCTTCTCCATTTGTCAAATTCGTCCTGCATGGCTTTGCTGAACTCAGCTCTTTGCTCCTCGCCCTTGCGGATGATCTGGTCCACACTTTCCTTGGCGTCTTCCCTTTTTATCTCGCCTCTTTCCACCATCTCGTCGATATAAGCCTGCGCCCTGTCCCTAGTCAGGCTGAACATGCCAATACCCATGTTGATGAAGCGGTCAAACATATCCATCTGATATTCCCCCTCGCTTAATCTTGGTTATATGGATAGCATATCACAACATCCATACTCCATATACTTATGATTTCCAATTTTGGCTGGGATTAATCGGCCCCGGCTGATATCAGCACCGGGTGCGCACCGGTCATCCCGCCCGCACTTCTTCAATCAAGGCCTGGAAGCCAGGCAGGGCCCGGGCGATGGTGTCGTAAGCCACACAGTAGGCAATACGGGCATAACCCGGGCAGCCGTACGAAGCCCCCGGTACCATGAGAATATTCCTCTGCTTGGCCCGGTTGCAGAAATCGAGGTCATCATCGATGGGGGTCTTGATAAACAGGTAGAAGGCCCCCTCCGGTTTCACGCATTCATACCCGAAGGATATGAGCCCGTTGTAGAGCAGCTCCCGGTTGCGGTTGTAAGCGGCGATGTCCACCTGGGCATCCAGGCATTTGGGAATGATCCGCTGGAACAGGGAGGGCGCATTGACAAATCCCAGAATACGGGTGGCTATGTTGGCGGCGGTGACGATATTCTCGAAGTCTGCCGCCTGACTGGGGATGACCAGATAACCAATCCGTTCCCCGGGCAGGGACAGGGATTTGCTGAATGAATAACCGACGATGGTATTCTCATAATACTTGGTCAAATAGGGGACCTCGGCGCCGTCATAGACCAGTTCGCGGTAAGGTTCGTCAGCGATAAGGTAGATGTCAGTGCCCAACTCGTGCTGCTTGCGGCTTAAAATGGCGGCCAGCTCTTTAATGGTCGCTTCGGAGTAAATGACCCCGGTAGGATTGTTGGGGGAATTGATAATAACCGCCTTCGTACGGGGGGTAATCTTCTGGCTAAACACCTCCAGGTCAGGCTGGAATTGTGGCGCCGGGGCCGGCACAGGCACCAGCTGGCCCCCGTAGTTGTCTACATAGAAACGGTATTCCCCGAAGAAAGGCGCGAATACGATCACCTCATCGCCCGGATCCAGCAGGGTCTTGAAGGCCACATTGAGTCCGCCCGCCGCCCCCACGGTCATTACGATATTGGCAAAGGTGAAGTCTGTACCATGCCGGTGATTGAGCCAAGCGGCGATGGCCTGGCGCACCTCTTCATAACCGGAATTGTTCATGTAGCCGTGCAGGTCCATAGGTCTGAATTCATTGACCACCTCGATGATGGCCTGCTTGATGGCCTCTGGCGGTTCGACATTGGGATTGCCCAGGCTGAAGTCAAAGACATTGTCCGCCCCGTGAATGGCTGCCAGGCGTTTGCCCTCCTCGAACATGGCCCGTACCACCGAACTGTTCTCTACCGGTCCCCGCATCTTATTTGCAATCACATCTATCATCCTCTCGTTTGACGAATGTATATCTCCAGTGTCCTTCTTCTATGTAGTGACGTAACGACCTCAATCGGCGCTGACAACTTGATAATCCAGATCCGCAACCGATTGTGCCTTTATTCTAATCCATAACCGGCGGGAATGTAAAAGCGGGGATACAAACAACTTCAAGTAGAGTTGTGTAGTCCCGCCTGCGTTTTGCATACCTTGTATTAAAACTAAAGGAGGTCCATCCCCATGAGTGAAAAATCATCACTGCCCCCTCACGATCCGGAACAGACCCCGATCTATCATACGGTGGTTCGTTTTCTGGGCGTGGTAACGATCTTGAACCTCAGCGGCATTATCGCCCTGGCCGTCCTCGGCCGGCCCATCCCTGACATCTTGGTTGCCCTGGGTTCGGGTTCCCTGGGCGCCCTGGTCGGCGTACTGACCCCGGGCCCGGGTGGCAAGAGCCGATAAAAACACGTGCCTGGCTTCCAAGCGGCAAGTGTCTGTCTGCAGAGCTGAAAGATCGATCCTTAGATCTTCACTACACTGCCGGTGGCTAAATACTGAAGCTTATCTTGCATCAATTCTTTAAGCTGCTCATAGGGTGCCCGACCTGTACAGTGGCCGGTATAGTATTGGGATCCGGTTTCCATAAGTATGGCGGCGATCCCCTCGATTAAATCCGGGGCTTCACTCTCCTTACTGGCGGGATTGAACAGGTGAAATCCCCCCATCACACAATCGGCTGGCCGGCCCTTGATCTCTATCATCCGTTTGACGATGTTGACTATCCCATTATGAGCACATCCCGCCAGTAACAGTAGTCTGCCGTTCTCGGTAATGATCAGGTTTTGTTCGTGCTCCCAACTATCCTCAACCAGGTCATCCCCGACCTGCATGAACAGAGCCCGGTTGGCAGTGGAATACAACTCCCGCCCTTTCACTGCCGCGAATAGTTCCAATTCTTCGTCTATGCGCAGGTAGTCGTCGACCAGGATCACCCGGCTATCATGCTTTAGTTCCTCGTTGATGCCGATGTCATGGGTTTTTCCGTTGCTGCGTTTGGTATAGTGCTTTTCGAACGCCTTGCGGTGCAGGTACACCTTGGCCTGGGAGTTTTCCTGCAGGAAGGCTTTTAGCCCGCCGCCATGGTCATAATGACCATGAGAAATCACTACCAGGTCAACGCCAGCAATATCAACCTGCATCTTGCGGGCATTATCCAGGAACAAGCCGGACGCACCGGTGTCAAAGAGCAGCTTATGCTTCTTGGTTTCGATATAGAGACTCAACCCATGTTCAGTCCCGTACTGGTCTGATATCGCCTCGTTTTCCACCAGTGTTTTTATGACCATGCGATCACCCCTTTTCTGATGATACCCTGACGGGTTTGGTGCCATCCTTGCATTTGGGAAAAATAATCGTAAACACAGTGCCCTTAGTACTGGTGTCAAACTCCATGTAGGCATTATGCCTTTCCACGATCCGGCAGCAAACCGCCAATCCCAGACCGGTTCCTTTTTCTTTGGTGGTAAAAAAGGGCGTCGCCAAATGTTCCATTATGTCAGCTGGTATTCCTGTTCCTTGGTCTTCGACGATCAGGTTCACCCCATATTTATCTTCAAAGGTCTTAATGGTCAGGATTCCTCCATGGGGCATGGCATCCATGCCGTTAATGGCCAGGTTCAATACCAGTTGGCGCACTTCCGATTCGTCCAGCATAATGGCCGCGGTCTCGTGCAGGTCCATGTCTATTTTTATATCACTTTTGAGGGCTTCTGCCTGCAGAAGGGGGTACAGTCTCAATAGCCGAGTATTAAGGTCTCCCCTCACCAAATTGGCAGTCTTACTTCTGGCCAGAGACAGGAACTCGGTGATTATTACATTGGCCCGGTCCAATTCCTCTATCATTAAATCCATGGTCTCGAAATCTTCATCATATTTGGCATCAGACCTCATCAGCTGCAGAAAGCCTTTCACAGTGGTCATAGGATTGCGGACTTCGTGAGCTATGCCCGCCGCCATCTCCCCCACCAGATTAAGGCGGTCTAGCCGTGATATCTCCTGTTTATAATGCTTCAATTCTGTAATATCGTTGACTACCACCAACATGCAAGGCATGTTCTGCCACCAGATGACCGCCGCCGATAGCAGCATGGTTCTGGTCATACCTTTAAGCCTGGTTCTGGTCTCGTAATTTATCACCCGATGCTGCAATGCAATCAGCTTTTTCAGGTTTTCATAATCGTCATTATGCATCCAGATGGTCAAATCACCGGCATGGATTTGAAGGGCCTGTTCTTTACTCAGACCGGTAATTTCCTGGAATACTTCATTGACGTCAATCAATCTTTCATCTCTTAGGGAAACAATGCACATCCCCAACGGGCTCAGATTAAAAAGAGTATAAAAGTTGTGGGTCACAGAATTGTGGTATAGCCCTTAGATTCAACCACACCAATCACCTCAGATCAATAATGATATCACAATGCACTGAGATAACCGGTACATGAAGACACAAGGACACAAACCTGCTGTGGAAGAAAGCAGTAGGTCATTAGTGCTATGGTATCCCAGTAGCCGGCTGTCATAACTGAATAGTCTTAGACCCTAGGTTTTGCGTCCCCGCCTTTCGCCGGGTTTGCCCTTGTTGGTTATCCAAGCATTTTGCCTAACCTTATTTATGTTGTTTAATTACATATTTTAGCATGGATATATAAGAACTACATAGAAAAAGATATTTAAAGATCTGACAATTAATTCAGAAATTTTGATTGTCCTGATAATCATTCAGGCCTGATGGTGATGAATGTTAACCGCCCTGCACGGTCATAGTTCGGCAGGATCTGATGCGCCCGCGAAAAATGACACCGCTTCTTGACAATCTCGCCGCCGGTATACTATAATTCTTTTTGCTGAGAAGATGCTCAGACCCAAGCGGTAGTGGCGGAATTGGCAGACGCGCTAGATTCAGGTTCTAGTAGTCGCAAGGCTGTGGAGGTTCAAGTCCTCTCTACCGCACCATACGAAACCAAACCCTCGATCATCAATGATCGAGGGTTTTTTTTGCACCCGATACTTTACCCCCAATAACTTGGGGACAGGCCCCAAGTTATTTGCACTTCAAGAGGTATCCCCTCCCCGTGGTTAGGGCACTAGATAACGCTTGTAAAAGGAAAATTGAATAATGCCAGAACTGCCGGAACCATGATTAGCGAAACAGCAAAAGTCGATAGTGGATATTTGAAATGGAGCCTGGCCATGATAAAAAACAGGCAGTCAAATAACACCGAATGGACAAATTGCCAGCCATGATAATACACTATCCCCCCCATTTTTGACTGAGCCAGTTCTATACTCGCGTAGATGAATACCCACAGCAAGAGGAAGCCGGCCTGTTTATACTTCTCCTTGGGCTGGTACGGCAGATAAAGCAGCATGGTGGCCGGAAACATAATAAACGCGATCAAGAAATCGCTGTAGGTGTACCCCAATACCGGGTGATGATACCGCCACAGGGGGAATCCCATGGTTAGACCGAAATATACCAAGTCAAATACGATTACATACAAGATAGTGGAATAATACTTTGCCCAGTTCCTCCAATCTCCCCATTTCCAGGCCACCAGGACAAAGAGCAAAGCGTTTGTCGGCCTGGCCCATACCCTTAAAAAGTCCAGCAAATTCTCTGGCAGAGCGAAATCAAACAATATGGACTACCTCCTGTGGGGATGGGCATTCGCCGGCGTTATGCGGCGCTGATTCCACCTAGAGTATCCTTTATATTATTTCGCTTTATAGATTAAATATTTATCTGTAATTCCGCGGACACCCGCTGTTTTGTATTCATCCTCCCCCAATGGGCATCGTTGTAATACCTGTTCAGTCCTTTTCAAAAAAAAGCCCCAAGCCAAATCCGGGCTTAGGGCTATTTTCAATCTCGATTCCTTAATGGTCCCTATACTTTACCCCCAATAACTTGGGGACAGGCCCCAAGTTATTGCATGGGCGGTTCCGGTTGAGGGTCCATCTTATCGCCTTTATAACCGATTTTGACCTTGCTGAATTCGGGGATCCATTCGACTGTACAGCCAAGGTTCTCAGCGATAAAGCGCAGCGGCATCATGGTGCGGCCGTTGACGATCGCCGGCATCACGGAGGCGTTATCAGGATCGATGAAAACGCTTTGGCCATTGATCCGAGCCTGGTTCTGGCCGATCCACAGTTCCAGAATGGTAGCACCTTGATTGATCTGCACCTTCTTTTCGGTCTCGAACCACTGGATATCGGCCCCGATGGCGTCGGTGACAAAGCGGATGGGCAGCAGGGTCCGGCCTCCCATCACAATGGGGCTCACATCCATGGCCTTGGCGGCACCATTCAGATTATACACGCCGTTGCCGATAAAGAATTCCATCTCGATGCCGCCCAAGCCAGTTCCGCCAGGACTGACACTACCGCCTGAACTGGCGTTGGTATTGAAGACAACCGTATTGGAGGGCTTGGAATTTAGGAACATGTTATAGGCAACCACCCGGTAACTGTATGACTGCCCAGCGCTGAGGCCGTTTTCGACCACATTGGTCTTGTTGGCGCCGACGGTGGAACTCATCTCCCAATCCCCGCTACCAGCTTTTCTTTCTACAATGTAGCCGTCTATATCAGAGGAACTGGCCTGCCAGGAGAGCTTCACCGCTTTGGGATCACCCGTCACAGGCTGAGCCGTTAGGCCGGTGGGGGCAGCCGGGATCAGCTTAAGGTAATTGATATCCGGCATAACGGCAATTTTCTGCAATAAGCCCGGGGCTTCGTTGGAGTAACCGGAATCGAAGACCCCGTTGGCCTTTACCCGGTAGTAGTAGGTGACGCCAGATTGAGCGCTGGTATCGGAGTATTTGGTCTTGTTGGCGCCCACCGTGGCGATGGTGGTGTAAGTGCCTCCGGCCGGCTTTCTTTCAATGGTAAAGCCGGTTTCATTGCTGGCATTATCCTTCCAGGCCAGGTCCAGGCGGCTGAAGAGGTACGGGGTGACCGTCAGACCGCTGGGGGCTCCCGGGAAGACTTTAGCTATATTCAGGTTGGGTTCGATACCCGGTAACACAACGCCTGACCCGGCGATGGAGAACCGGTAATCACAGGTATCGCTGGCAAAGGCCCAAGAGTCGGTTTCATTGTCATAGTATTGCCAACGGACCTGGATCGCTGTGTTAGCACCGTTTTTGTTGGGAACGGTCCAGGAGTAGCTGCCGTTGTTAGGGGCACCTTCCTTGATTATGATCCAGTTGTCACCCCCGTCAGTAGCATAACAGAGGCTGACTTGACCGCCCCCCCGGGTCGAGGTCCAGGTGATCGCCTGCACGTCTCCGGCTTTTAGAGATTCTCCTCCATTGGGAGCAGTCACCTTGATCTTCTGGAGGATTTCAGCCGAAGACCAGCCGCGGAAGACCACCCCTTCATAGTTGTAGCCGGGGATGCTGGCCGGATCTACCTGATAGAAATGGTGCCGGTCCATGTCACCGGCCGCCACGAAAGTATCTCCCGCCAGCCATTCCCAACCGTCCGAATGGTCTGATTCCGGGTGATACCAGCGGTTCACGTTGACATCCCCGTCGGATGTATTATTAGCTGCGATGGCGTAGCCCTCGATGCCTACATATTGGAATCCGTATTTGGAAATGACTGCATCCCGCTCCGCCGAGCTGGTGGCATAATACATGTCATTGTAGAGCATACATTTGTAGAGCGGAACCGTACCAGGAAGGGGTACCGGGGATATGTAACAGGTGATCCCCTCATCTGTGAAGCCGCCCGCCAGCCAGCTGTTACGCTCATCCAAGCTGGTGGTGTACCAATGCACCTTACCGTTCCAGCAGCGGTATAGAGGCACAGCTTTGATGCTAACGCTGGGTGTCGTAACCGGCACCTTGATTGTAGGCTTGGTAACTGTAATATCTTGTGGAATTGTCAAATCGGGGACAGTTAGATCAGGAATAGTTAGATCGGGAATAGTCAGATTCGAAATCATAATAGGGTATTCCAAAGCCGCCGCCTTGCCGGGGGCAAGAACAACCATGATCAGCATTACCAGGCTGACCAGCAGGGAAACCACTCCTCTTTTCTTATACATTTATTCATCTCCTCAAAACTTAAGATAGGCACGCTCAATCGTGCAACACAGTTAGCTCGGATCCCCCCAATCAGAACGTTTAAAAATATATACGAAATCTGCCTGGTCAAATACTGTGAGCAATAACTTGGGGCCTGTCCCCAAGTTATTCCGTTTTGGACAGCCCTTCAAGCCAGTACCGTCCGGCTCTGCAGCCATATTTGAAAGCAAATAACTTGGGGCCTGTCCCCAAGTTATTCAACTTGTTGTATGATTAAACAATCAAATCAGGAGTCGTGGTATTTATATGGATAATATTATCGAATCGATCGCTGCGGAAAGCGGCATCCCTATCCAAAAAGTCGCCAGTACCCTGGCTTTGCTGGATGACGACAAGACCATTCCCTTCATTGCCCGTTATCGCAAGGAAGTCACGGGCGAGTTGGATGAAGTGCAGATTCGACGCATCGACGAATTGCAAAAACTATTCCGCAATCTGGCCCAGCGCAAAGAAGAAGTCCTGCGCCATATCGAGGAGCAGGGCCAGCTCACCCCTGATATTCAGGAAAAAATCATGGCCGCTCGCCGGCTCACCGAAGTGGAGGATATCTATCGTCCATTTCGGCCCAAGCGCCGTACGCGTGCCTCCATGGCCCGGGACAAGGGATTGCAGGGGCTGGCCGATTATATCCTTAATTGCCCCCCTACCGGCAATCCAGAGCTGGAAGCGGAAAAATACCTCAATGAGGGAGTAGATTCGACCGCAGCCGCCTTGCAGGGTGCCCGGGATATAATAGCTGAAATCGTAGCGGATGAACCCAGTCTGCGCCAAACCGCCCGGGCCATGACCAGGAGATCCGGAGTGCTGGTCAGCCGAGCCAAAGATAAGGACCGGGACTCCGTCTACGCCATGTACTATGACTATCGTGAGCCGGTAAACCGTATACCTTCCCACCGGATATTGGCCATAAATAGGGCTGAAAAAGAAGAAGTAGTCAAGGTTGCCATTGAGCAGGACCAGGATTCCCTGGTGCAGATGATGAACCGGAAATATCTTAAGCCGGGACCAGCCCAGGAACAGCTAAGCCTGGCTATCGTCGACGCCTGGCAGCGCCTGTTGGCACCGGCCATTGAACGGGACATCCGCAATGAGCTGACCGAAAAAGCCCAGGCCCAGGCATTGGAGGTTTTTGCCCGCAACCTCCGGGCGCTGCTGTTACAAGCCCCGGTTAAAGGCAAAACCATATTGGGGATTGATCCGGCTTATCGCACCGGCTGCAAGTGGGCGGTGGTTGACCCTACCGGTCTGGTCCTGGAGATTGGCGTCTTTTACCCCACCCCGCCCCGCAGTGAGATCAAGGCTACCCATGCCGTGCTGCAGCGTCTGGTGGAAAAGTACCAGGTGGACGCGATCGCAATCGGCAATGGCACCGCCTCGCGGGAAACCGAATCGGTGGCTGCTAGCTTCATTCAGCAGTCAGCGATACCCGGCCTGGCCTATACGATCGTCAGTGAAGCCGGCGCCAGCGTCTATTCTGCTTCCTCATTGGCCGCGGAGGAATTTCCCGACCTAGACGTATCGGAGCGCAGTGCGGTATCCATTGCCCGTCGGATTCAGGACCCGTTGGCGGAGCTGGTGAAAATCGATCCCAAAAGTATCGGGGTCGGGCAATATCAACACGACCTCCCCGCCAAGCAGCTGGAGGAAAGGTTGAGCGCCGTGGTGGAATCGGCGGTAAACTATGTCGGGGTTGATCTTAATACTGCGTCTGCTGCTCTGCTGACCTATGTGGCCGGGATCAACGCCACGGTAGCCAAGAACATCGTCCAATACCGGGCCGATAATGGCCCTTATGACAATCGCCGCCAGTTACTCAAGGTCCCCAAGCTGGGGCCCAAAGCCTTTGAGCAGGCAGCGGGTTTCCTGCGTATAAGCGGCGGGTCCAATCCTTTGGACGCCACCCCGATTCACCCGGAATCCTACCAATTGGTCCAAGATCTCTTGAAGCACCTGGGTACAGATCTCCACAATCCGGACGATACCGATCTGCGGGCCAAGCTGCAGTCGGCCAGCCTGCACCATTTATCCGCCGCACTGGATGCGGGATTACCGACTCTCAGGGATATCGTGGAAGCCTTGCTTAGACCCGGCAGAGATCCACGGGAAGATGTGCCCCCGCCAATTTTTCGGCAGGATGTATTGAGTATGGAAGCCATTCAGGCCGGCATGGAATTGGAGGGAGTAGTACGAAATGTAGTGGACTTCGGGGCTTTTGTGGATATTGGAGTTAAAACCGACGGCCTGGTTCATATCTCGGAAATGTCAACCCAGCGCGTCAAGCATCCCCTCGAGATCGTTTCGATCGGAGATGTGTTCAAAGTGACGGTCCTCAGTGTCGACCGAGACCGGCATCGCATTGCGTTGACCATGAAACCACAAGGCTAGTAACATCCCCTGCCCGATACACCCTGCTACACGCATAAGGGTTCATTTCAGCGCTTGCTCGATAGTTTCAAAAATACTGGACACTCTCTGGGAGTGGGAGCCGATGAAACCCATCGCCCCCAAGACGAGAGCGGACAGAAATGCGGTAAAAAGTGCATGTTCCAGGATGAAACTGCCTTCCTTGGCGACGATCAGCCTTTTTAATAAATCCATAGACCATTTCCTCCGCAAGAAGTGGTAGCTATGGTTTATCCTACTGATTTCGCCTCGTTTTTATGCATACGATAGAATGTTATCTATTTCACTTTACGATGGCAATAAACTGCCGGAATAAATCATTGTCAGATATTCTCATCATCTCGAAGAGAGCGATCTCCGTCGTGGTGATGACCGCACCCTTATCCCGCATGCGCTCCAGGGCGACCTGACGATTCCAGGGTTTGCGGGATGATACTGCATCGGATGCCACATGCACCTCATAACGCTCTGCCAGCAACCCACTGACCGTCTGGTAGACGCATACATGGGCCTCGATACCGGCAACCAGCAATTGGGTCCGCCCGGTCTGCCTGAGTCTGTCCAGGAACCCCGGATTCAAGCAGGCATTGAAGGTGATCTTCTCAATCGGGGTTACATCAGGCAGTAGTTCCTTGACTTCCGGGATCGTCCCTCCCAGCCCCCGGGAATATTGTTCGAGCATTATGATCGGGAGATTAAACAGCTTACACGCTTTGATGAGCCGGAGCCAATTGTCAAAAACCACATTCGACTCGTGCACCGTCCGAGCCAGCGTCCCCTGTATATCCACCAACAACAAGGCAGTATTATCCATTACCAGCATATTGCCACCCTCTTTCCAATGCAGAACTATGGTATTTCTATTCTATCAGTTTTAATGTTTCTATCCACGTTTCTATCCACGCACTCGCGAGGGTGCGACCGCCAAGGAGATGGAGGAGCTCAAGATATACGACGTTTCAATCCACGCACCCGCGAGGGGTGCGACCTTGATCCCTTCCCATTCATACATGACGGTCGGAGTTTCAATCCACGCACCCGCGAGGGGTGCGACGTCAACCAGCTTGCGTTTCCGGTTCCGCATTTCCCGTTTCAATCCACGCACCCGCGAGGGGTGCGACGCCAACAACATTTTATGACCTTGGCGGAGTACGTCATGTTTCAATCCACGCACCCGCGAGGGGTGCGACGATCATCGATGAGTACCATGCTCACCCTAGTTCCGTTTCAATCCACGCACCCGCGAGGGGTGCGACTGATCGAGGGCCAACTTACTCATGTCTCTCGCCGTGTTTCAATCCACGCACCCGCGAGGGGTGCGACCCGGAGGCCCCGTGCCGCATCATTCATGCCTTTTCTGTTTCAATCCACGCACCCGCGAGGGGTGCGACAATAGGGGACCGCGTTTTTTTGCATTATATAGAAGTTTCAATCCACGCACCCGCGAGGGGTGCGACCCATGCTGCATAACTTCGCTGTGTCGTTCGGACTGGTTTCAATCCACGCACCCGCGAGGGGTGCGACCATAAATGACGAGCGTTTCCTCCCGGTGCTCTATGTTTCAATCCACGCACCCGCGAGGGGTGCGACAGGGCAAACAATGACGCCTGTCGTTTATTTACCTGTTTCAATCCACGCACCCGCGAGGGGTGCGACGCAACTCTTTTACGATCTTTTCGGCGTCAACGTGGTTTCAATCCACGCACCCGCGAGGGGTGCGACTCTGCCGAAAAAACCTTTACCGGCCACACCACTGTTTCAATCCACGCACCCGCGAGGGGTGCGACCTCCGGACCCATTAATCTACCACCACCAGACTATGTTTCAATCCACGCACCCGCGAGGGGTGCGACGGCAATATCGCCATGCTTACCTTGAGATACCGAAGTTTCAATCCACGCACCCGCGAGGGGTGCGACTTAAAAAGGCTTGTCTGGCCCCCTACGAGGCATTTGTTTCAATCCACGCACCCGCGAGGGGTGCGACTTATGGTCCTTGATCACACAGCCGGGAGCCAAGGGTTTCAATCCACGCACCCGCGAGGGGTGCGACCCAAGGTGATCCGTGACCGACTGCTGAGGGAGCTGTTTCAATCCACGCACCCGCGAGGGGTGCGACGCGTCCGACCGGTTGTAGCACTTTTTATCTACCCGTTTCAATCCACGCACCCGCGAGGGGTGCGACCCTTGCGGAAATACAAGGTGCCGTCCTCGTCGCAGTTTCAATCCACGCACCCGCGAGGGGTGCGACGCAGATTGGTCCACGCACACATTACCGGTTGGCCGTTTCAATCCACGCACCCGCGAGGGGTGCGACGCGACATTGAGCGATTCACTACCGCCAGCCTTGAGTTTCAATCCACGCACCCGCGAGGGGTGCGACTTTATTCCGAAGGAAATATCACATGGAATAGTAATGTTTCAATCCACGCACCCGCGAGGGGTGCGACAACAGCTCCATGCACGTGCCCAACAACCTTTGTATGTTTCAATCCACGCACCCGCGAGGGGTGCGACTCTGTCACCGGTAGATTCCAAGCTGTTTGAGGTGGAGTTTCAATCCACGCACCCGCGAGGGGTGCGACGGGCTGATGCGGCCACCCGGGCAGACGTGCACCAGTTTCAATCCACGCACCCGCGAGGGGTGCGACACTTTCTCGGGCGGGTTTTTGGTCTTGGTGTTGCGTTTCAATCCACGCACCCGCGAGGGGTGCGACAAATAAGAGCGTAGATCTGCTCCCGGCTCATTTGGTTTCAATCCACGCACCCGCGAGGGGTGCGACCCTGGTGGGTTTTTGTCGGCGGCTCCATCGGCATGTTTCAATCCACGCACCCGCGAGGGGTGCGACGGCTGATGTGCAGGATATACTCAGGCACAAGCAGTTGTTTCAATCCACGCACCCGCGAGGGGTGCGACAATATTATGATCATGTGGAGATCGAGACCTTGAAGTTTCAATCCACGCACCCGCGAGGGGTGCGACGGTTTTTTAGGCAGTTATGCGCCATGTGTCGCGAGTTTCAATCCACGCACCCGCGAGGGGTGCGACTATTCGAGGCCATGAAAGTAGTTAAAAGCAAAGCCAGTTTCAATCCACGCACCCGCGAGGGGTGCGACTAACTATCATTTGCGGTGGGGCTATTCCGTTGATGTTTCAATCCACGCACCCGCGAGGGGTGCGACTAGAGTCATAAAGGCATTGATCTTCGTAGTAGTCGTTTCAATCCACGCACCCGCGAGGGGTGCGACGCTATACGATTCTATACTGATGTGTGTAGGGGGCAAGTTTCAATCCACGCACCCGCGAGGGGTGCGACTAATTCGCGAACAATAAAATGTCGGTCCACTCACATTTCAATCCACGCACCCGCGAGGGGTGCGACGGCGTGTGTCTGTGACCCGTACCAGGTCAGACAGATTTCAATCCACGCACCCGCGAGGGGTGCGACACGGTATAATTGACCTTTATGATATCCCCCTCGTATTTCAATCCACGCACCCGCGAGGGGTGCGACATCCGGGTCCAGCCAGGGGCCGTCCTGGTATTCATTTCAATCCACGCACCCGCGAGGGGTGCGACGAGGTTTGCTCCACAAGCCGCAGAGAATTTTCCTCGTTTCAATCCACGCACCCGCGAGGGGTGCGACCTGGACCTTAAACGGTACAGCCGCCACCCTCTCTGTTTCAATCCACGCACCCGCGAGGGGTGCGACTTATGGTCCTTGATCACACAGCCGGGAGCCAAGGGTTTCAATCCACGCACCCGCGAGGGGTGCGACCACAATGTTGATCCCAACGTCCACCAACTCCTGCAACGTTTCAATCCACGCACCCGCGAGGGGTGCGACGCCTGGGGTGGGGGCGATTCGTGATTACCTACAAGTTTCAATCCACGCACCCGCGAGGGGTGCGACCCGGAGCCCCCGGGCGGCATCATTCATGCCCTTGCGTTTCAATCCACGCACCCGCGAGGGGTGCGACCAGACGCTTTTGAAATCCAAGATGATGGTCGGGGAGTTTCAATCCACGCACCCGCGAGGGGTGCGACGCCATATTTTTTGATTCCTCCTATAAATTTTTAGTTTCAATCCACGCACCCGCGAGGGGTGCGACATTAGAGAGATGTGCCCAAGATGCAAAGCCAAAAAAGTTTCAATCCACGCACCCGCGAGGGGTGCGACAGCAGGCACTTAGTTGCCTTGGGTTGTTTGCCGCGTTTCAATCCACGCACCCGCGAGGGGTGCGACGTTAGTTTGTTTTTGCTCTGCCGCTTTTTTTAGCCTTGTTTCAATCCACGCACCCGCGAGGGGTGCGACACTGCCACCATCACAGTAAGGGTACCCAAGGGCAGTTTCAATCCACGCACCCGCGAGGGGTGCGACGTTGATACAGAATACGCCCTGGGGGTCGGGGGACTGTTTCAATCCACGCACCCGCGAGGGGTGCGACAGTAGATAACCAGCTAAAGGAATTGACTGCCAAGTTTCAATCCACGCACCCGCGAGGGGTGCGACGTCCAACCTCCAACACTCATTGATAATGACGGTAAGTTTCAATCCACGCACCCGCGAGGGGTGCGACAGGTTAAGCAATAGCCCGCTGTCCTTGCCACCGCTGTTTCAATCCACGCACCCGCGAGGGGTGCGACATATCTTGTGCTAAGTACTGGTCAATAGGCAGAGTGTTTCAATCCACGCACCCGCGAGGGGTGCGACAACGGGACAGCGTTTCGGACAACTAGTAGTCATTGTTTCAATCCACGCACCCGCGAGGGGTGCGACCCTCTATACGTCCCTCTTTCAGCTGCCGGGCCATGTTTCAATCCACGCACCCGCGAGGGGTGCGACAGAACACCGAAACCTTCCAGCTGGACCATGTTGTTAGTTTCAATCCACGCACCCGCGAGGGGTGCGACGATGAGGAATAGTGCGGTTTGAAAATTAGGGGGTTGTTTCAATCCACGCACCCGCGAGGGGTGCGACCCGTACTTTGGCCGGAGATATTTCTCAAGCCACACGTTTCAATCCACGCACCCGCGAGGGGTGCGACGCACTTCGTACTCCGTTATGAGCTTCAGTATCCGCGTTTCAATCCACGCACCCGCGAGGGGTGCGACGCGGCCCAGGTGGCCAAGCGTTCGACCTGCCTGCGTTTCAATCCACGCACCCGCGAGGGGTGCGACGATTCCCAACAAATATTTTGCACATAAGGACAGTAGTTTCAATCCACGCACCCGCGAGGGGTGCGACTCATCATCGGGGACAGTTATTACAGCATGAAAGAGTTTCAATCCACGCACCCGCGAGGGGTGCGACCTTGAAATTTCTTACTGTACTTTTTGCCATTTTGTTTCAATCCACGCACCCGCGAGGGGTGCGACCCAGTTTGCCGCGGGTCTGTTTGGTCTCGTAGGAGTTTCAATCCACGCACCCGCGAGGGGTGCGACCCCCGTCCAGTTCGGCAAGGGCTTGCATTAAATCGTTTCAATCCACGCACCCGCGAGGGGTGCGACAGGCGATACATAAAGCCCGCCCCGTCGCTATTGTTGTTTCAATCCACGCACCCGCGAGGGGTGCGACCAGGTTGCTTGGCCCGGTCCCGGCATTGTATTTAGTTTCAATCCACGCACCCGCGAGGGGTGCGACGGCTGCATCGAATGTATCTTTAGGGTATCCAACCAAGTTTCAATCCACGCACCCGCGAGGGGTGCGACCCAAGTATTACTCGGCCAACGGCACCTGGACCACGTTTCAATCCACGCACCCGCGAGGGGTGCGACCGTGCAGCCCGCAGGTCCCGGCGTCGTGACTTTTGTTTCAATCCACGCACCCGCGAGGGGTGCGACCCTCAGTAGAGGAGATAATTATACTCTTGCCGGAGGTTTCAATCCACGCACCCGCGAGGGGTGCGACGGCGGAGCGGCAATACTACCGGGACCACCGGGAGGTTTCAATCCACGCACCCGCGAGGGGTGCGACATTAAAGTGGTTACGCGCACGAACTAATATCCGCGTTTCAATCCACGCACCCGCGAGGGGTGCGACTATTTCTCGCCATCCTTAAGACTGCCCACCCTAATTGTTTCAATCCACGCACCCGCGAGGGGTGCGACGCGGCCCGGCAGGCAGCATGATGCGCCTTCAAGCCCGTTTCAATCCACGCACCCGCGAGGGGTGCGACATGATGCACATGGAGAGCGAGCACAGAGAAAATCACAGTTTCAATCCACGCACCCGCGAGGGGTGCGACACTAATGGCATATAACTTGCAATAATAATGCAAGTTTCAATCCACGCACCCGCGAGGGGTGCGACCCGACACCGCAGCACCATATTACAATCGACTAATACATGTTTCAATCCACGCACCCGCGAGGGGTGCGACTGCCCAGCATAGCGCTGTTCAAGAGCGCGTTCATGTTTCAATCCACGCACCCGCGAGGGGTGCGACAACTCCGGCTCAAAGTTCTGCCGCTTGTAGTTGCCGTTTCAATCCACGCACCCGCGAGGGGTGCGACGATATTTCATCTCTGCCCCTCCTTTGTTTTTAATGGTTTCAATCCACGCACCCGCGAGGGGTGCGACGGAGCAGGGGCGGAGAAGTTTAGCGAGTTAAGACAGGTTTCAATCCACGCACCCGCGAGGGGTGCGACTCACGGCAAGCGGGCCGGGCAACCAAAAACCGAACAGTTTCAATCCACGCACCCGCGAGGGGTGCGACTCGAGGGGCTCCTTGGTCTAATCCAAGTTTCAATCGTGTTTCAATCCACGCACCCGCGAGGGGTGCGACGTTATATGCGATGAAAGTCACCGTATCAAGACCCCAGGTTTCAATCCACGCACCCGCGAGGGGTGCGACATCCTGGCCAAGCCTTCCGGGGGAAATGAATTTAGTTTCAATCCACGCACCCGCGAGGGGTGCGACGATGTAGTTCTCCTCTGCAAAGTCAAACAGCTCGGGTTTCAATCCACGCACCCGCGAGGGGTGCGACGTTGAGCTTCAAGAGCAGTTTGAAGCTTGAAGCGTTTCAATCCACGCACCCGCGAGGGGTGCGACGAAACTGGAAAGCGAAAACGTCCCCGACTACTCGTTTCAATCCACGCACCCGCGAGGGGTGCGACCGGTATCTCCCAGCACATCTGTTCTAAAAGAATCAGGTTTCAATCCACGCACCCGCGAGGGGTGCGACCCTGATGGTTGCCAACGGGTCTGCTGGCATCCTGGTTTCAATCCACGCACCCGCGAGGGGTGCGACTTAAATGGTCAAAAAGATCAACAAAAAATGATAGTTTCAATCCACGCACCCGCGAGGGGTGCGACCGTTCTCAGCCCAGGTACCACCCAGGACTATATTGTTTCAATCCACGCACCCGCGAGGGGTGCGACTTTAACGTCGCCATACTGTTCCTCAAGTTCAATGTTTCAATCCACGCACCCGCGAGGGGTGCGACCTCAGCCCGAGACGTAGCGGTCCTGATTGTGCTCTGTTTCAATCCACGCACCCGCGAGGGGTGCGACGGTATTGAAAGCAGAACCCCGTCCCCGTGGGAATTGTTTCAATCCACGCACCCGCGAGGGGTGCGACGGGTATATTCGACACCCCGCAAACGCCGATATATTGGGTTTCAATCCACGCACCCGCGAGGGGTGCGACTGCCGAGATTTGGGCGTTTTGAAGGGTTTTACATGTTTCAATCCACGCACCCGCGAGGGGTGCGACTTAATCTGGGGCACAAGCCGCATAACCTGAGCATGTTTCAATCCACGCACCCGCGAGGGGTGCGACTGCTGGGGATTCGTCAAGCAATCATTCCGGCAATCAGTTTCAATCCACGCACCCGCGAGGGGTGCGACCTCATCCACTCGGTATGAGCGGTCAGTAGTGCTGCGTTTCAATCCACGCACCCGCGAGGGGTGCGACCCGACCCATTGGTAAGTGCCGAACTCTGCTCCCAGTTTCAATCCACGCACCCGCGAGGGGTGCGACTGACCGGCGGCACCGTTTATGTTGGTGATATCGTGGTTTCAATCCACGCACCCGCGAGGGGTGCGACGACGTGATCCACCTGATGATGACGCAAGATCAGGTGTTTCAATCCACGCACCCGCGAGGGGTGCGACTCTCCTTTTCCATTGACTCGGACCAGCATTGTTGCTCGTTTCAATCCACGCACCCGCGAGGGGTGCGACGGCAAGACGGTACCATCGAGCGAGGGCGCCCGGAGTTTCAATCCACGCACCCGCGAGGGGTGCGACGACCAATGGAAACCTGTAATAACCATTCTTTTTTAAAGTTTCAATCCACGCACCCGCGAGGGGTGCGACAAATTCGCTCACTTGATCCCACCTCCCTGATACGGGTTTCAATCCACGCACCCGCGAGGGGTGCGACGTTAGCCCATGCAGGGTTTGGACCAGAAAAGTGCAGTTTCAATCCACGCACCCGCGAGGGGTGCGACAGCCAGCGCCGGGGGAACCTATAATCCCAGTACGGGTTTCAATCCACGCACCCGCGAGGGGTGCGACCCGCCGGGTAGGTGGCTAAATAGGTTTTGGCCAGGTTTCAATCCACGCACCCGCGAGGGGTGCGACTATTCGTTACCAGTGCCGGTAGGTTGTGGGTTTTGTTTCAATCCACGCACCCGCGAGGGGTGCGACTTGACACAAGCGACACAGGGATGATATATTATATGTTTCAATCCACGCACCCGCGAGGGGTGCGACCTACAATATTCCCTTGATTCCTTTATTTTCTATTGACAGTTTCAATCCACGCACCCGCGAGGGGTGCGACGGCAGCTGCCGAGCGGGATTTATGCCACCGATCAGTTTCAATCCACGCACCCGCGAGGGGTGCGACTTGGAAATGAGTTAACTAGGCTAGTTTATGTTTGTTTCAATCCACGCACCCGCGAGGGGTGCGACCCCGGATGGAATTGATAATTTTAATTACCAACCAGTTTCAATCCACGCACCCGCGAGGGGTGCGACGTTAAGGAGGGTTTTTATGGGCTTACCACGATACGTTTCAATCCACGCACCCGCGAGGGGTGCGACTTGAATCCCAGGTTGCCGGGACCGCCAAAAAGATGTTTCAATCCACGCACCCGCGAGGGGTGCGACGTCATATACTACTGGCAAAGTAGCAGCGCCAACAGTTTCAATCCACGCACCCGCGAGGGGTGCGACGATGTTCAGGACGTTACTAACCCCAAACATTGGAGTTTCAATCCACGCACCCGCGAGGGGTGCGACTATCCCGATTTTAAGCAGCAGGAAAAAGATAAAAAGTGTTTCAATCCACGCACCCGCGAGGGGTGCGACCGCAGCCGGGCCGCAGTAAACTACGATCAATACGAGTTTCAATCCACGCACCCGCGAGGGGTGCGACGGGGCGCGATTATGTCCCAGTACCAGGAAATGATCAGTTTCAATCCACGCACCCGCGAGGGGTGCGACTATATTCAAGTAAAGGGGTTTTGATCATGGTTTTTGTTTCAATCCACGCACCCGCGAGGGGTGCGACAAAATAACATATTATTTAAGTAGGGGGATTATAGTTTCAATCCACGCACCCGCGAGGGGTGCGACATGGTCCCGCACGTCTATATATTCAACCCCTCGGGTTTCAATCCACGCACCCGCGAGGGGTGCGACTGAAAAAGGTGACAAAATAGAGGAGGTATCAAAATGTTTCAATCCACGCACCCGCGAGGGGTGCGACGGCTATCTAGCCCTAATCCTCATCATCCGCAACGCGTTTCAATCCACGCACCCGCGAGGGGTGCGACTTTCGCCCGGTCGGTGGCTATGATCTGGCCGCTCGTTTCAATCCACGCACCCGCGAGGGGTGCGACCGGACAGCTGCCATCCGGCATTTATGCCACAGATCAGTTTCAATCCACGCACCCGCGAGGGGTGCGACCCCGGTTGGGTGCTACACTACCGCATTGACCACGCGTTTCAATCCACGCACCCGCGAGGGGTGCGACGTCGTCTTGATCAGCTTCGACCTTGGCCTCTAAGTGTTTCAATCCACGCACCCGCGAGGGGTGCGACAGTATGACTTAAAAACAAAGGTATTTCGGTGCATTATATCTGCTGTTCCGCGAATAGCTGCTTGTGGCCGTTACGGTTACACCTGTGCTGGGC